>ENA-ORXM01000612-ORXM01000612.1-marine-metagenome-genome-assembly--contig:-NODE-612-length-60186-cov-4.834650_pt1 | contig 60186 bp, 54 predicted proteins | sample MGYA00237867_ERZ511480 | MGnify/ENA primary metagenome ERZ511480 (study PRJEB26309, sample SAMN06266103) | marine metagenome | isolation source: Algal blade | place: United Kingdom:Sidmouth, United...
AACCGTCATCGTTGGTTTTCCTTTATCATCCGTTATTTTTCCTGTAATACATATTTTTTTACCTAAGAATTCAATTTCAGGATCGTAACTAAAGTTCTTGATATTACTAGCCCAAACTGAACCCGAAAAAGTATGATTTGGAAATTTTGCATCAAAGTTAAAGAAAACAGAGCCACCATTGGTTTTACGAGTAGAAACAACCATCCCACAAACGCAGGCTTTTTTATCCATAAACAAGTCTGCCTCCAAAGAGTTCAATGTATTTCTTGGACGTTCGCTTAGTTTTAAAGGTTCTTGAGTTGGAATTTCTCCTTCTTTTAATTCTTCCCACTTTGAAAAGTCAAAACTAGCCTCTAACTCCTTCTCTAGCGTCTCATCTAAATTCGAAAAGAAATCTAAGCCTGTCATTTCCTCTACGGCATCAACAGATACAGCATAAGAAATCATCGCTTGTTTACACAATTCATTGGGCATAACAAAAGCAATTGCCTTTTTTTCCTCTCCTGTAATGTCCAATATAATTTTGTAAAATCGCTTTGGGATAGAGACTACATTTGGACCTTGAGTAATTGTCTCCATTTGTTCATCAAAGATAGGGCCTGTAATCACGTACAACTGCTCGTTTTTCACCCAAACGTGTTTGCGAATAAAGCTTTCTAAATTTGCCCAACTCTCTCGATTCAACTCTGGACGTTGAGGAGCCATATTTGAATAGACATAAGACTCACTAATCGCTCGCCCCGACCAACGAAAATCAGCTGATGGCGCTAAATGACCTCGGTCATAACCGCTGTACCAATAATCCGCTTTGACCGCAGAGCCAGTAGACACCAAAGAATCTCGACGAAAATCATTGGTTCTAGACAAGTTTCCTTTGTTTACAGCTGGTATAACAACATGAGAAACCCAATTTGCCTGCTCATGTGTTTCGTTATAACCTAAAATCATAGCTCCATGCTCTATCACCTCATTTTCAGTATTCTTAGGCACGATAGGCAGCCCTACAGCACGAAGATCTTCTTTGATTTTTTTCAGCCGTAGAACTTCCAAATCATTAGATAAGGCCGCTTGACGTACTTCTAAATTTAAGGCTTCTTTCTCTAAATTAGCAATTAAATCTGCTGTTTTTACTTGGCTAAAAGAAGGAGCACTTCCAAGTACAAAGAGAAATACAAACCAATAGATATGCTTTAACATTTGGTCAAAGTTTTGATATAAAAAGTGTATTCAATCTTGATTCAAAAGAATAAAGTACTTCTAAAGGTACAACTATTATTAGGAATATTTCAATAGAAATTACAGGAATCCTTTCCTTAACGAAGAATTCAACTTGGATTAAAACAAGATTACCAAAGCTTTATGGAGCATTTTAATCCAAAGAACCTCTTCTTACTTTTCTAAATAACTAACAACTAAACAGCTATATATTTGGAGGATTTACACTTTAAATAAGTCGTTCTCTCTTACTACTCACAAAACTGTGCCTAATTTTTTACGTTCTTTCTTTTGAAGTAATTTGCCAAACACTCTAAAATATTGAATATACTACTTTGACAAAGGATTTATCGCATTAGAATAGTTCATTTTAGCTTTTTTTTATTTAGACACTTTATCATAGTAATCAAAATTAAAAACTATATTAGAATGTAATTTAAACCGTATTTCATGTTTTCACAGTTTATCCATATTCTAAATATTTGGACCATCCTACTTTCTACAGCAGGAGTAGCTACCTACAGCCACTATTGTCAAGACAAACTTAAAACTGTTTCCTTTTTTATTAATACAATCAAACCTTGTTGTAAAAAAACAAAAAAGAAGTGCTCTTCGAATGTTCGGATAAAAACAAAGTCTTGTTGTTCTGATTCAAAAAAAACAAGTATTGGTTATAAAAGTTGCTTTAGCAAACGGCAATCAGAGAAAACATCTTTAAAAAAGAAGAATTGCTGTTTGGATAAAAAGTCCTACAATCAGTCAGATTCAGAGAGTACATTAAAGCAACTTAATCTTAATTTCTCTCTTAAATATCATCCAATTGTTACACGTTATAGTTTAAATTTCACAAGAAAGCATTCTACTTTTTATCTTCAAAATATAAAATACGCCTCTCTTTCTTTCTTCCCTCCGCCAGATGTCTCACTGTACATTTTGCATCAATCTTTTTTGTGTTAGAAATATTAAAATTCATAATATAAAAACGATTATTCTATCATTTTTATGATACAATTATTTGTCCAACTAACATTTTTTTATAAAAAAATCTTTTGAAAAGGCTCATAAACTCATTTGAGTCATTTTCAAGAAATACTAATATATAATACAATGAAAACAATCATTCTATTCTTCTGCCTTGCTTTGGCAGTTCAAACTTCTCATGCACAAAAAGATGTCTACTTCAAATTAAATCACCTTTTAGGAACTTCTTCTTTTGCTTTTAATCAGACCACGCCCAATGACGTTGGAAATGACTTTCAAATCACCCGTTTACAATATTATATCAGTAATATTATATTGTATCATGATGGCACTCAAACTCCTGTTAGTAATATGTTTATTTTAGTAGATGCTAACACCGTAACCAATGAGCTTCTGGGTAATTTTAACGTTACTACTCTAGATAGTATTTCATTTGGAATTGGAGTAGGGAATGCTGAAAATCACTTAGATCCAACACTATACACAGCGAGTCATCCATTAGCGCCTAAATCGCCTTCTATGCACTGGGGATGGACTGCCGGATACCGTTTTGCAGCACTTGAAGGTGTTTCAGGTATATCCATGTCGGATGTATTTCAGATGCATTGCTTGGGAGACAACAATTATAAAATTAAAACCATAGTAACACCAGGTAATTCTATTAATAATAACTTAGAAATAGCTATTAATGCTGATTATGCTAAAGCATTAAGTACTATTGATGTTAGTGCGGGAGTAATTAGTCATGGTGAAACTGGCGCTGCTAGAACCGTACTGAATAATTTTAACGCTTCTGTATTTACAGATGCTTCTATGTCTGTTCCTGTTACTAAATTAGAAGCTGTAAATATTGCTGTTTATCCAAACCCTGTAAGTGTTGGACAAGCCTTACATATTGAAGTGGATCAAGCTTTGGAGACTGACATTGAGGTCTACGATCTTACTGGCAAATTGTACAAAAACACCGAGTACTCTTCTAACGACCAAACGATTCGTTTCATGGATTCTGGTTGGTATATCTTGAATGTCAAAAAAGAAGGTAAAACAATTGCTACACAAAAAATATCTGTAACCAATGAATAATAAATTCCAACTACTACCAATTAGTATTTTGTTGTTTATTATTTTACTAGGATATGGCTGTAGTATAAAAGAGGAACCTGTTGTCTATAATCCGATTGTTTATAGTCTAGAAACAGGTGATTTAACACCACCCAATTTACCAAATGATAATCCATTAACGGTTGATGGTGTTCATCTAGGACGAATGTTGTTTCATGAAAAGAAGCTTTCTTTAGATGCTTCTATTAGTTGTGCTTCTTGTCATTTGCAAGAATATGGTTTTTCAGATTCAGCTACTTTTTCTAAAGGAGTAAACGATTTAAGAGGGCATCGACAAGCTATGTCTGTTTTTAATTTAGCTTGGAATACCAATGGTTTCTTTTGGGACGGGCGTGCTCCATTACTAAGAGACCAAGCACTATTGCCGATTCAAGATGCTCTAGAAATGCAAGAAACAATACCTAGTGTAGTCGCAAAACTTCAAGCGGAGAAAATATATCGAGATCAATTTTTCAAAGCGTTTGGAGAGGAGACCATTACAGAAGAACGTATTTCATTAGCCTTAGAACAGTTTATGTTTTCCATTGTCTCTGTAAATAGCAAATACGATCAACACTTACGTGGAGAAGCGACCTTAACGACAGCTGAACAGCGGGGAAAAGATTTATTTTTCAATGAATATAATCCATCTTTTCCAGCAATTTCAGGAGCCGACTGTGCTCATTGTCATTCTGGTAAAAACTTTGAAAATGACGATTACATGAACAATGGATTGGATTCTATTTTCACAGACGATGGTAGAGAAAAAGCAACACTCAATAACTCTGACAAAGCTAAATTTAAAGTGCCTTCACTTCGAAATATTGAGTTGACAGCTCCTTATATGCATGATGGACGCTTTAATACTTTGGAAGAGGTTATTATGCATTACAATATAGGTTTGGTTAATTCACCAACAATAGATCCTGCTTTGCTGTATCCTTATTATAATGGAGGTTTAATGCTTTCTAGTCAAGATGTTCAAGACTTAATTGCATTTCTAAAAACACTTACTGACACTGATTTAGCCACAAACGAAGCTTATAGCTCTCCGTTTTAATTTATTTTATAGAGGCGTAATTTGAGATCATTGTTTGAATTACGCCTCTTTTTCATCTAGGATTATGTTAAAAGCAATCATATTATTCTTGTGGAGTTTTATATTTTTTTATGGCATGATAGGCTGCAAATCTACCCTATTATCTACTTACAAAAAGGACTATTATTCCTTACCTAGTGACTTTCCCAATATTACGCACCCAGAACAAAATGTACCAACAGCACTTCGTATTCAATTAGGTAAAATGCTTTTTTATGACCCTATTTTATCTAGAGATAGCACTGTCTCTTGTGCAAGTTGTCACAAACAACAATTTGCTTTTGCTGATAGTTTGTCTTTTAGTTTGGGAGTCGAACAACGTACAGGAACACAAAATGTGCCTTCTTTAGTCAATGTTGCCTATGCTCCTAATTTCACAAGAGCAGGTGGCGTGCCTACTTTAGAAATGCAGATACTAGTTCCTATTCAAGAAACACACGAATTGGATTTTAACATCGTATTAGCAGGAAAACGAATTGCAAAAGATAGTCTTTACAGAGCAATGAGCTTGACTGCTTACCAAAGGATACCTGACCCTTATGTCATCACACGTTCTATCGCTGCTTTTGAAAGAACCTTAATTTCTGCAAACACGCCTTATGATGTATACACTTATTCTAACAAAAAAAATAGCCTTTCTCCTAGTGCTCAAAGGGGATTAAAATTATTTATGAGTGATAAGACAAATTGCTCTTCTTGCCATACTCCTCCTTTTTTCTCTGATTTTTCTTTTAAAAACAATGGCTTGTACACACATTATGCTGATTCTGGTAGAATTCGGCTCACCTACAAAGAGGAAGATCGTGCTCTTTTTAAAGTACCTTCTTTACGAAATGTTAGTATCAGTAGTCCTTATATGCATGATGGCAGTTTTAATAGTTTAGAGCAAGTCATAGAACACTACAATAAAGGAGGAAATACTCACAAACACAAAAGTCCTCTCATTCGCCCTCTCCACCTTAGTTCCAAAGAACAGAAAAATTTGCTGGCTTTTCTACAATCTCTAACCGATGAATCTATTGCTAAAAATCCATCTTTTAGCAATCCTCACTTGCAAAACAATTAGTCTGCTCTTAGTAACAATTGCTTATGTAAAATGTTCCTTTATAATTGCCTCTTTGTGATCTCCTATATAATCAATCAATGTTTTGGCAACAAGCGATAACTTTTTGCCACTTCCATAAACCAAATTCCACTGTGTTACAATAGGAAGACCTTTGATTGGAATAATATTCAAATTCCCCATTTTCAGTTCGCTACGAATACCAATCAAAGGCATTATTGATAAACCCAAGCCTGCTCTAACTGCCTGTTTAACTGCTTCATTAGAGACAAACTCCATAGAACGCTTGACATTAATTTGATTTTTGTGCAGAAAGTTTTGCATAGCCATTCTAGTCGCAGAGCCTTCTTCTCTAAAAATTAAGGTATGTATCCCCAACTTATCTATTGCCATTCGTTTGGGCAACTTGGGATAATGTGCTGAGCCTACTAAATTTAGCTCATTTTCCATCAATGGAATACTTTCTAAGGCTAAATGAGGTGGAATTACAGAAACCAAGGCAAAATCAATTGAATTTTCTTGTAAATTTTCGACTACCTTACTTTTATTAGTAACATCTATAGAAATGTTTATTCCTGGATATTTTTGGATAAAACCACTTAAAAAATAAGGAATTACATACTTTCCTGTAGAAGCGGAAGCTATTTTAATATTTCCCCTTATAATGCCTTTATACTCATCAGCAGCCAATTCAATTTCATCAACTTTCTCTAGCATTTCCAAAGCTAAACTACGAATTTGTTTTCCAAAATCTGTAACGTAAAGTTTTCGTCCAATTATTTCTACCAAAGGAATTTCAAAAGCACTTTGAAATTTTTTTAGCTGTAAACTAACCGCTGGCTGTGTCAAAAATAAAGCTTCCGCTGCCTTGGTAATACTTTGACTTTCACAAACCTTAGTGAATATTTTTAATTGATGCAAGGTGTAATTCATAAGCTATTATTAATGTAAACTATAAAAAACATAAATTGAAGCTAATAAAAAAAAACCACATCTTTGTCTCGTACAAATAAATAATCAACTCATCACTAAATAATAACATCATAATTTTAGAAAAATCAAATTGCTATACGCAGGGTCAAACTCACAATGGAAATAAAGATTATTCTAAAACAGAATTGCAAAATATCCTTATACAAACAATGAAAGAGAAGGGTATTAATTGATAAAGGACCGATAGCATTTGTTATTGTATTTATGCTACTATTTCTTCACGCATTGTCTACTCCCATTGAGAAAGAAAGGAAAAAAAATGAAGTAATAGGTTTTATTCGCCCATAGTCTATATTAATGCATCACAATACCATAAGGATACAATGTCAAGTAATTAGCTCTTAGTTTTTCATAGTGCTTTGCCAAATCTTGATATCCTAACTCCTGAAAAATAACCTCCATGTAATTGAATAAAACAAATTTGTGAATAGACTTGGGTGGCTTAACTTTAATTTCTTCATGAATTCCCTTCGCTGTTTCAAATGCAAAGTCATTAAGTTCTATCATTGAACCTCCAAAAACATTGTTCTCCCAAGTAAAAGAGTCCCAAATTAATTTAAGAGAGCTAATTCTATACTGAAGACTGTTTGGAGAAAATCGATCTAAATAAGATTTCACTAATGCTGTAGAACCTCCCCATTTAGGTTGTATTAGTTCTATTAAATGTAAATAAGACCAAGTATGTTCTGGATTCTGATCAAAACAATATTCAAAAGCTTCTTCTGCTTTTTCATATTTACTTTGCCCCATATAAACTCTAATTAGCCTTGATTTTGCTTCTAAAATAATGGAAGGGGAAGATTTTATTTTTGAAAGGTAGCGCTCTGCTTCTCCTAAGTATTCGACAAATCCAAGTACTTGCGAATCATTAAGCTCATAACCTTTTTGATAGCCTCTAGAAATCCAAGCTTGATGCAAATAAAAAGCACCTAAAAATAACTTAGGCAGCTCAAGATCTGGGTTAAAGGTTTGCCACTTTAGCAACGTTTCTTCTTCTCCATTAAGACAAATACAATCAATTGCTTGTGTTAACAAATCTGAATTCATTAAAAAGAATTCATCCTTAGCTTTTTCAAATTCTCCTTTTTCAAGTAGCTCTTTAGAACGTTTTATAACATCATTTCCAAATGAATAGTCTATAGCAATTTTTGTGTTTTCATTTTCAAATTCTGTTGAATCATCTTGAGTAAATTTTATTAAGCCCAAAAAGATTAGAAACACAACAAGAACAATTACCCAAGTCATAAGTTAGCCTTTATATAGTTATAAAGAACCTAAGTTCAAACTTTTTGAGTCAATTACAAAATTGCCAAGGCTTTTTTGAAAAGGGGTTCCTAGTTTTTATATAGTTAATTTATCAAAAAATTAAAAAAAATTAAAACTTTCGCTACACTTTACGTAGCTTTGCTACTATTAATGTAGCAAAAATAAAATCATGAAATTTCCTACACCAGGCAAACCAGTTCGTGGTTCCAAATCAGGCAACCATATTATGGCACTCTTTGACTTACTTGGCAGAAGTTGGTCAATGGGCGTCCTTTGGAAACTTCGTGAAGGACCTTCAACCTTCCGAGCACTTCAAGATCGCTGTGAATCAATTTCGCCAACAACACTTAATAAAAGACTAAAAGAATTAACCGCCGCCTTGCTTATCGAAAGAACAGTAGATGGCTATGTCCTTACTTCCAAAGGAGAAGAAATATTTCTATTGCTCCTACCCTTGGAAAAATGGTCAAGAGAATGGGCGAAAAACTTCAAAGATACGGATGAAAAATAACACTCAATATTATAGTAATGCTGCCTTTGAAAGAAGTGTCCCTCTGAGAGATGTTGCAACAACAGACAAAGATCGTTACACTTCTTTTGTTTTATATAACAAAGGTGTTTTTTTGCAAAGTATTCAACAGAATATATTTTTTGAGCATCTTTCTCAGGCATTTATAGATAAAATAGACTCTAAATACTTTCTTGGAAAAATTGAACATACAGAAATTTACGGTCTTGACTTGTCCAACTTTTCAGAAGACATTCTCAAATCATTACCAAAACATCATACCTTCCAGCTAAAAGAAGCTTCCTTTTTAAACGTCAAAGATGCAGCACTGTTAGCCTATGCACAAGGCTTATTTATTTGGAATCAACGTCATATTTATTGTGGTAATTGTGGTTCTAAAACAGAAAGTACTCAACAAGGACATAGTAGAAAATGTCCCTCTTGTATTAGCTTTAGCTTTCCTAGGATAGATCCCGCAGTTATTGTTTTGATTGAATATAAACGAGCCAATCAGTCACCATTATGCTTATTAAATATGCATCAACTTGAAAATGGATATCGTTGTTCTTTATTTTCTGGTTTTGTAGAAATTGGAGAAAGCTTAGAAGACGCTGCCATCAGAGAGATGCAAGAAGAAGTTGGATTGAACATTCACAATATCCAATATCAAGCTTCTCAACCTTGGCCCTTTCCTGCCACGATGATGATTGGATTAAAAGCAGAGAGTAAATATCTAGATTTCACAGTTGACAACGATGAAATCAAAGAAGCTAGATGGTTCTCTCCTCAAGAACTACAACAAATGGTTGAAGACAAAAAAATAATTATTTCTAAAGAAGGTTCCATTTCTAAGTTTCTCATTGAAGCTTGGCTAAAGGAATATCTTTAAGTTACCTAAAATATAAAATTATGAATACTGTAAATTTAATTATAGTCGCTAAAATTAATCCTGCTGAAAAAGAAGCTCTAAACCAATATTTAGAAGGGGTTGCCAAACTCTATCAAGAAGTTGGAGCACAGTCTATCAATAAATACAAAGTATCAGAAGCCTCTATTGGAGACTATAGCCCTAGTATTGTTTCCATTATGCAGTTTCGAGATAGAGACTCTTTAGACAATGTTTTTGAAAGTACTGCCTATCAAGCTTTAATTCCACTTAGAGATAAAGCATTCTTAAAGGTAGAGTCTTATATTAGTTAAGCACTTAGAATCTCCTCAACAATACGACATCAGATTATTTAAAAGTCTGATGTCGCATTCGTAGGAAAAAAGAAGACTTTTATTTATAATTAATTGATTCAACCAGTTCCATTACAGTCATTCCACATCTAAAACCAATCAATCGGTCATATTCTCCCATAGATTCTGCCGAGGACCGATTTCCAGGACTTTTCTTATTTGCCATTCCAGAAGCCCCTTTCAACACTTTAGGCGGAAGCAGAGGATATGCTTCTTTTACCTTTCTTCTTATCAAGATCTCTTCCTTAGATTGACTTATAGTATTTATTCTATCAGTAGGATCAGCAGCTCCTCGTTGAACATTTGGAGCTGGTTTATTGGGATTTGTAGTGATAGGCTTTACGATTTCTTGGTACCAATCTTCTACCCATTCCGCAACATTATTATTTAAATTATAAATTCCATAAGCATTAATTTCTCCTTCAAAAACAGAGCTTGGCAAGTTGTATTTTTTAGTATCATAATAACTGGGAAGTGGATGTTTTTTAACATGTCGCAATGCTAATTTTCTATATTTATTAACGGCTGTTTTATGATGCCTTTCTTTTCCCTCCGTTGCTAGTGGCTTATAAACTTGGTTAGAAACAAGCCCTTCATCTGTAAATTCTCGTTTGCCAATCAAAGCCCAAGCTGCCAATTCCCATTCTGCTTCTGATAATAATCTGTAATTAAAATAGATACCTTTAAAGTCTTTGGGCAGTTCTTTTCCTTCTTTCTTATGATAATCTCCAGCCAAGAACTTACTAGTAGAAAAAGAATATTTTTCTTGTAAGTCAGCCGTCCAGTACCCACTTTTAATTGCCAATTTTTCATTGCGTCGATCGGAGCGCCATCTTACAAACTCAGTCGCTTGTACCCAAGAAACGCCAACAACAGGATAATAATCAAAAGCTGGTAATCTAAAATAATCCTTTGTTAGTTGAGTAGCAATACTAGTATCTACACAACGCACCCAAATAGTAGTATCAGGTCGCATTCCCACTGAACCCATTACTCTAGTTGCATCCAAATAATCTGTATATTCTCTATACTCTTTATTCGTCACTTGTGTTGCAGCTGCATAAAAAGAACTGACCGTTACTCGACGAACAATATCCTCATCTACTCCTTGCCCCATATTGAATGTTCCCCCTTCTACCAACAATAGATTCGTTTGCTCAACACTTGCACTTTGAGTCTGTTCTTTTTGTTGTCCAAATAGGAATATAGGAAACAAAACTAATAATATGCTTATAAATTGTGGTGGTGGTATTTTCATAATTGATCTTATTTAACTTTAATAATTGATGTGGCATCTAAAATTAAGATATACTGCAAGTCTCCAACTTGTTGAAGACTCCCAACTTGTTTTGAACCTCCAACTCGCTTGTTTTGAACCTCCAACTTGCTTGGAGGGATGGCTTGGATAAGCCTAACTAATTGGTTTCAATGTTTATACTCCTTTATCCTCATAATAACAAAAGGTAATCAAAACAATAGTACCTTTTATTTTTAATCCTTATTTTTCTCAAAAAATCATTATATTGAACTTATTTAAGTTTTTAACCATCAAAATTATATTCGAATGAAACATATTGTACTACTTTTTATCCTTTCTTTTTCCTTCTCCCAAGCCAGTTTAGGGCAACAACTCGTTTCCTATCAATTGGTACAACATTATGACATCCAAGATGTACAAGCAATTTTAAATGGTTTTGGGATTCCATCTACGGTAGTTGCTCCCGAATTTGAACTAGATTATTATAAGGTAAGTTATATCACTTCCAATGCTAGAGGAAATGGAACCACTATCGCTACAGGAGCCCTTGTTGTACCAACAGGAGTTACCTGTCCTGTTCCCTTAGTTAGTTATCAACATGGAACGACGACTACAAAAACGAGCGTACCTTCGTATCAAGGAGGTTCAGAATACCAAATTGGTGTTTTAGCCTCTGCTGTTTCAGGAGTCATTTGTGCAATGCCTGATTACCTAGGGTTGGGCGACGAGCCTGGTTTTCATCCTTACATCAACTCTAGAACAGAAGCGTCTGCTACTATCGACATGATGCGTGTTGCTCGTGAACTAAAAGACAGCCTGGGTTTTAATTTAAACGGTCAAGTCTTGTTATTTGGCTATTCACAAGGTGGGCATTCTACGATGGCTGCTTTTAAGGAAATTGAAACCAACCTTTCTAATGAATTTACAGTAACGGCGTGTGCGCCAATGTCTGGTCCTTATGATGTTGCTGGGGTTCAAGCATCGACCATTACAGATCCTAAACCCTATGCCACCCCTGCTTATCTTCCTTATGTTATTATGGGAGCGCAAGAAGCTTATGGAAATATTTACACGAATTTATCTGAAATATTCCGTTCTCCTTACGACAGTCTTTTACCAATTTATTTTGATGGTATCAATTCTACAGGGTATATTAATAATCAATTACCGGATACTCCAAGCCATATGCTAGATACTACCTTTTTTAATAATTACTTAAACGATCCCAATCATTTTGGTCGAGTATTATTAAAAGAACAAAACGTATATAGCTGGGTTCCTCAAGCTCCTTTAGCGATGTACTACTGTGAAGGTGACGAGCAGGTTTTTTATCGTAATTCAGAGGTTGCATTAGATACAATGCTTGCCTTGGGAGCCTTAAATGTTTCTGCCACAGAATTAGGACCAACTTTAGATCACACTGCCTGTGCTCCTTTAGCGATATTGTCTGCCTTCGCTTTTTTTGAATTATATATGGATTTAAGTGGAGGCATGACTTTGACGAATACCATTGTTGATGCTTCTGGCGGAACTACTATGGATGGTTCGATCACTTTAAATACAGTCAATGGTACAGGACCTTATTCTTATGATTGGAAAGGCAGTTTAGCTGGTCAAACAACCGCAACTGTTTCTGGTTTATTACCAGATGACTACGAAGTCAGAGTATCAGATGCTCGTGGTTGTTACATCAAGCAAGATCTTACCGTTAGTGTTGCTTCTTCTATTGAAAATATTGCTCCTGCCAGTAATTATTTTAAAGTAATGCCAAACCCTAGTCAAAACACTTTCTATCTAAAAGTTGTTACGCCTTTAAGTAGTTCTTATAATGTGAGTATTATAGATATGCTTGGACGCACCGTTCACCAAACTTTTAATTCTGATAGCCCATTTATTAGTTATGATGTGAGTCAAATTCCAAATGGTACTTATTTAGTTCGTTTAGAACATGAAGCAGAAACGTATACTCAAAAACTAGTCATACAACGCTAGAATTTATATTATTCAATCACGGGTTTTTCAATAAAAAGAAGCCCAATATAAAACAAACTTATTATGTCAATTACATTAGCACAAGCTGAGAAAATGATTGCTGCTGCAAAAGAGAAATCTGTTGCTTTAGACACTAAAATGAATATTGCAGTCGTAGATGCAGGTGCCAACTTAGTAGCTTTTGCTCGTATGGACGGAGCTTGGTTAGGTTCGCTAGATATTTCTATCAAGAAAGCTAAAACTGCTCGTTTTTTTGATATGAATACTGGAACTATTGGCGAATTATCTCAACCTGGAGGTCCTTTATTTAATATTGAGCACTCTAATAATGGTTTAATTTCTTTTCCTGGTGGCGTTCCTGTCAAAAATGCAGCAGGGGAAGTTATTGGTGCTATTGGAGTTAGCGGAAGTAGTGTAGAAAACGATCATGCTGTAGCAGAAGCTGGAAGATTAGCTTTATAGTACAATTTGCTACTTAGAAAAACAAGCGTCTCCCCAGTTAATGGAGAGGCGCTTGTTTTTTTTGGATTCAAATCATTTTTTAGATTTTATTACTTCTTTACTTTTATAAATAAAGCAATCCCCATTACTGCGATTTAGCGTTGTTACCACTATCAAACATTCAAAGTTCTTTGGGATGGTCTTCAAGTTCGTTTCTATTTTATATCCATCTTCTAGTACAACTCCATACAATTGGTCTGTATTTGCAACAAGTTCATCGTTGATAAAAAATTTCAACTTTGGATAATCCATTCGCTCATATTTTCCTTTTGTTTTTAAAACAAGGCACCACCCTTTAGATGTTTTACATTTTTCAAAATGAACAGCTTCCAGTTCAAAATCATTTTCGGCTTGTTGTGCAACTATAGGAGTTGCAATCATTAGTCCTAAGAATAAACTAAAAAATAAGATTCTCATTATGTGTTGAGTTTAAAAAGTGAATAAGTAACTATTCCCTAACCAAGCATAGTACCAAAATTAAGTATTGGTTCTTTTTTTAGAATAAACGTTATTTGACAAACGAAGTAGTTTCACACTTTCGGGTTCTCTTGTCCTTCGATGGAAGTTATTTCCATCTTTTATACGATTTCTATTTTTATTCTGTATATTATAAAATTAATTTTAGTCAACAGAACTAGTCAAGTTTAGCTATCAAAAGCATCAATTAAAACACCACACACTATGAAAACACTATTAGTTGTTAATGGAGAAAAATATTGGCAAGATTTATTGCCAGAATTTAAAGTAGTACGAAAACGTATTCAAGATACTAATTGGGTCTTGAGAGACCACAAGCTCTATGTAGTTGATGACGATAGTGTAGAGCAACCTGATGTAATTCTTTGGCGTGTAGGAGCTATAAAACCCAGTCCAATACAACAAACTGCACTTAATCTAATCAAATTGGCAAAAATCCCCTGTGTCAACTCTGCGGAGACCTTATTACAAGGTTACGATCGTTTATCTATGTTGGCAGCTTTGCAAGCCTGTGATTTACCAGTAGTTCCTTTTAATGTTGTCACAAAATCGGCACAACTCAAAAACGTTCAACTACCTTTTCCTTTTGTCGTCAAAGCTGGAAATTATCATGGTGGCTATGGAAAAGTACTCGTACAAGATGAGGAGAAATGGCAAGACGTCAAAGATTTGCTCTTTATTTCCAATGAATACATTACCGTTGAGCCTTTTATTAATTATAAAAAGGACATTCGATACCTTGCTATAGGAACGCAAGTTTGGGCAATGTCCAGAAAAGGAAAGTTTTGGAAAGCAAATGTAGAAACGAAAGCATTCAAAACCATCACTCCTGCCGAAGCTCAAATCCAGCAAATTAAGAAGATACAAGCTTACTTAAAAGCAGATATTTTAGCCATTGATATTTTAGAAGAAGCCGATGGCACACAGCACATTGTAGAGTACAATGATATTCCTGGATTATCAGGATTTGCAGATGTTTTAAAACATGCTTTAGCCAATATTGTTAAAGAGAAATAAGTATTATAAGCCCTAATCTATGAAGAAAGGTCGCATTTTAATTTTCTCTTTCCTAGTATTAATACTAGGAATTTTAATCCTAATTTTTTATTCTAAAACTAGAGACCGAGTAGAGATCTTTTGCTATGACATCTTTAATAAGAACGAGTATATTGATGATAAAAAAAGCATAGAAGATATTCTCTCTACCTTTAAGAAGGTTCATTTAAGTGATTTGCCAAAAGATTACCTAGCCAGTTCTAAATTGAATCATGTTACCTATCAATCTTTAACTCAAAACATTACTTTCTATGTTCTAAAAAAAAGAGATTGTTATAAAAAAATACTAGGCAACAATCGAATTCAATCCTTAATTTCTAAAGATAAAAGATACCGCAGTACTTGGTACTTTTCTAATGAAATACTTTATTGGGGAATTGACAAACGTGTGCTATACAAAGCATTAGAATTACAAGATGCCTTAAGTCAAAAACAATTTGATCGTGATGCTATTCAAATTACTTCTGGACATCGAACACCACAACAAAATAAAGCAGTTGGAGGAGCATCCCAAAGTAGGCATATTAAGGGAGAAGCCTTAGATCTTTGGATTGGTGATATCAATAAAGATGGCGTTTACACTAAAGAGGACAAACAGATTGTACTAGAACTTTGTGATAAGAAAATTATTGGCAATAAAGGAGGTATTGGTCTTTATCCTGGTACTCAAGTGGTACATATTGACGTGAGAGGGCGTCGAGCAAGATAGAATAGCTATTAGTTTATAAAGAAGTATAATCTCAGAGGCTTTGAAAGTCTCTGAGATCATACTTCTCTTCTTATTTCTTCTTTCGTTTGGGATCATCTTCCGCTTCGTATTCTATATATTTCCCCATCGTTCCTTGGAAACGAACTAACCCGTTTTCTCGTTCTGTAATCGGTTCAAAATTATCTACATAAGCAGTACTTGGATCTATCTGTGGTGTTGTTAAATTCATCGTTCCCAAGGTATCAAACACAATGGGTAAAAAGCCAACATTCAATTTAATTTTATTGGCAAATCCTCTCAAAAAAGAACCTTGAAAGGGATCCGTTGCTAAGGCGACTTTATTCAAATTATTGTCCTTTGCAATTCGATAAGAATAGTATAAATTTTCCGAACTATGTTCCGCACGTTCTTCTGTATAAATATGTTTCTTATCTACACCTAATTCTTCTGCATATAGCGCCATAATTTTAGCTTCTACATAAGGAGAATAAACTGCACTACCAGAAAAAATGATGTTTTTAGTTGCCCCTTGATTGTATAAATGAACCGCCCAATGTACCCTTATTTTCATAATTTCGCTCCATTCTCCATTTTCAAAAGGCACCCCAGGAACAATAATGGCATCATAAGGTCCATATGCTTCGAATCGTTCAAAACTGCGGCTTGCGCTTCTACGACATCTCCTGACTCTTGTTTTAATCTTGCATCTGCTTGTTGAAAAGCGCCTGCAACACCTGGATCATTATTTCTGTAACAATCCCAAAATTCTAATGCCGCACTGGCTTGTAAAAAGCTACGTGCTCTTTCTGGATTTTCAATACCTGGCATTTCAACCAAGATCAAATCTCTAGCACCATCCAAAGAAACATTTGGTTGCGTCACACCCAACTTATTTATTCTTTGCTTCAATCTTCCAAAAGTCAAATTAACCATTTCATCCGCTTTGGTTCTCAGAAGTCTTATCACTTCTCCATCACTCATATCAATATTAATTGACTCAGCAAGCGAAGCATCTCTTTTGAAAATGTTTGCCAACTTTTTAGTGTCATTAAGCTTTGAATATTGCTGACCAAATAGCGTTATAAAATCAGATTGCGAACTTGTCTGCGCTTTTTCAGCAGCATCTAAGGCCGCTAAAAAGTTCTGATCTTTACTGTTCCGCGATAATCTTATTAAAAGATCTTTCAAATCCACTTGTAATACAGAACTCATACCACCTTTAAGGTCTAGCCCAAGTGCCAATTGCTTTGATTTTAAATCTTCATATGTAAAACTACCTAACCCTGGAAGACTCATAATATCTTCTCCAGAAACAGAATCTAAGTAGTTAAATTTTGAAATTTTTCTAACAGCATAAGCATCATCTGGATTGGCTTTTGAAGCCATCATATCAGCATATTCAGCTGCGGAGCGTTCCACTTTTCTCGTTGGGAACATATAAAATAATTGCAATAAACTCACTGCAATTAGTAAAAACAAAAAGAGTTTAATTAATCCTTTTCCTTGCATTGTAAAATATTTATATAAACTGTCTGCATAAAAATCCCGCAAATATACATTTTATAGCGAAAGCTGAACGCAGAACATATTAAATTAATCTATTATGTATAATTGAATCTAAATAGTTCTTGCCTTAAATTAGGCAATGACTCCTGAAGGTGGAGCTTGATGTGTGTGAAAATGCAGAGCACGTTTAAGAACATCTGACTTTTTAGCCAAAGAATTTTCTTTAGTGATACATCCTATATCTGCTTTCGCAAATGCGATAAAGCTATTTGAACCGGTACCCCCCAGCAATGGATTACCGAGTACATTCTTAAGAAACTTTCTTTTGGTGACTTTAAAAGTCGAAACTTGACCTTCATTTGCACCAGCTTGAGAAGCTTCTACAAAAGCCAAATCATTATATATAATATCGTCTACTGGCAGCTTTGAGCTGATATCTTCAACCTGAATAGAATAGCCATTTGAAGCGAGAATAAAATATATGATTAACTTAAAGGTCCTCATTTGCATACGAAGTTAGAGCTATATTTTTATACAGACAACGGTTGAATCAAAAAAAAATTAAAAAACCGCTCTAATATTGAATTTTTAGCATTTGAAAGAGGTTATATAATGGTCAAATATATTTAAAACACTAAAACTTAAGATCAAATGGGATTATTCTCTTTCCTGAAAAACGCAGGATCAAAATCATTAAAGAAGGCCACAGAACGCAATGAAGCCAAAGAAAGGTCAGAAGAAGCCGCTCGTGAGAGAAAAGAAGGGCTACTAGAAGGCATACTTTATAGTGCTGACTTAGGCATCGAAAATATAGATGTCGAAATTGAAAACAATGTGGTCAAAATATACGGTGAAGCCGAATCACAGAAAGCCAGAGAAAAAGCAATTTTAATTCTAGGCAATATGGATGGCGTTGAATCTGTCGATGACAGAATCTCTGTAGTAGCCGCTCCAGAGCCTGAGGCCAAAATGTACACCGTTCAAGCCGGTGATTCATTATCAAAAATTGCCAAATCGTTTTACGGAGATCCCATGAAATACAATGTTATTTTTGAAGCCAACCAACCTATGCTCAAAGATCCAAATATGATTTATCCTGGTCAGGTATTGAGGATACCAGGGTAGATGGATTTTTGATTTAAGAAATACGAATTGGGAATTGGGAATTGGGAATTAAGAATTGGGAATTAAGAATTAAGAATTAAGAATTAAGAATTAAGAATTAAGAATTTAAATAAAAATAGGCTCACTTATGTGTAGCCTTTTTTTTATTTGGGTATTTAATTTGGGATTTATTATTAAATATCATTGAATCGCGAGTTAAAAATCATATAAATCGAAGCAAAGAATTTTCTCCTAGTGCTTCCAAGCACTTACCCATCACATTTATTTTGAAACAACCCCTTCCTCTTTACATCAAGCGGGTTAACTGTCATTCTGAGCAAACGAAGTGAAGTCGAAGAATCAATCACCCAGAATCCAGGAAAAAGAATTTTCGATTAACAATTTAAAAATCATATAAACCGAAGCAAAACAATCTTTTTAGTGCTTGCAAGCATTACCAAAAACTTTATATATGTTGTCTATAGCAGTGGTAAAAGTAATTGGCTTCAAAAAATGCAAATTCTAGATATCTATTATATAAAAAAAATTAATTTTAAACTAAAATCTCATCACATGCAAAATCTTAAATTCTTAGTTGGAGCATTCTTGTTAATGTTAGTATTTTTCACTGCTTGCAAAAAGGATGACTGTGACCTGCAGAGTAAATATGTTTACGAGCCCATTGTCTTTGATGAAGATTGCAATTGCATTGTTTCAGGTAAAGTCAAATATTTAAGAGAATGTCAAACTGTCGTCTTATTAGACTATGGAAATGGAGACTGCGATAACATAGCTATTAAGACCATTTGCAAGAATGGCCAATGCGAATTAAGCGCAGGTGCCTATAAAGAGGAAATCGTAATTGATTGCACAGATGCCTTTGTCGAAGGCCCAATCAGTGATGAGGAAGCCTTAAGAATGGGAATTTAATTCTCGCCAAAGAAATATCTAAACACTCAAAGTTTAGATTTAAAACTATAAGATTTTGCTTAAGTCTGGGCAAGTTACAAGTGTATGGTTTCAAATCAAAGTTGGACTTAATTACGGAAACTAACCATCTTCTGCACACTTTGCGCCCCCCCCTGCTCTCACAGTGGTTATAGTGAAAGCACCTATAGGATATCTCCTTCATTTCTTATACCTAAATCTTCTTTCTATTTAAAATCCATATAAAAGTCTGATATTTTCATCGACGAACTCATATAATTTCAAGACTAAATATTCCATCAAAAAAAAAAGTCTGATTCAGTATTCATTTATGCCGCTTGGTCGAAAAGAGGGTTCGCAGCATTGATTTATTTCTCACCTTTGAATTGTAAATAATTACTAAAATTAAAAATTTAAAAAAATGAAACGATCAATCCTATCATTAAGCATCCTTTTCTTATTGGCAACCTTAACTTCTAATGCCGCTTCATCATTTAACATAGCTGATGACAAAAAAACTATCTCTTCAAAAATCGTAAACTACTTATCTTCTATTAAGTTTACACATGATACAGAAACCATAACGATGTTTTCAGATTTCCTTATCAATGAAGAGGGCGAACTTTACCATGTTGATTTTATAATTAATGAAAAAGGTGAAATTTTAATTCTCAATACAGAAATTGAAGAAGAATTTTACAAAGTAGATTCGTATAGCACAAAGCATCTTCAAAAGTATACATTCCCTGTAGCATATATCAATGCAAAAAAATAACGTATGTCTATAATAAATAAGGAAAACTAAAGAGCAGAATCATTTAAATAATCTGCTCTTTTTTTTATCCTTCCATAGGGGCATAATAAAATATAAATACTTTGTGCAGTTGTTAAAAGTCAGGATTAGTAACTTTACTGCATGAAAGAAATAAAATTTTCTCATCCACATCGACAAAAGCATTTTGATTTCTTCAACCAGATGAATCACCCACATTTTAGCATTACCGCCAATGTTAACATTACATTATATTTAGATTTCCTATCAAAACACAATCACCCTCTCACGCCGGGTTTGGTTTACCTTATCACAAAAGCAGCATTTGACATCCCTCAGTTCAGATGGAGAATCAGAAATAGAAAAGTATTTGAACATGCAACACTCACCCCGTCTTTTACTGTTTATACAGAAGTGGCCGATGTCTTTAGCTTTTGCACTGTTCCATTTAACCAAGACCCTTCGACATTTATACCTTCTGCATACGAAGAGAGTCAAAAAATGAAAACCAATCCTTCTTTTGAGGACGAAAAAGGCAAAGACGATTATCTTTTTTTATCCATGATTCCTTGGGTACAGTTTACCAGCTTCCAACACGCCATGTCATACCACCCGAGCGATAGTGTACCTAGAATGACCTGGGGGAAATTTTTCAAACAAGATGAAAAAACCTTCATGCCTTTATCTGTACAAGTACATCATGCAATAGTTGATGGCCGACATGTTGGACAGTATTTTAAAGCATTAGACGAGATACAGATTGCGTTAATGGATTAGATTTTATATCGGCATTGGAGTTTACCATTTTCTTTCTCACTACATTCGCTTAAAATTATAGGATCAAGATTTAATTTACAAAAGATATTGTGATTGATGATTTGAGATTTTTGAATAGCGACTATATGTACTGACCCTCATGAAACTGGACTATTATTTTAGTGTTAGGTTCATGAATGAAATTTAAATTATTAATTATTTCTTATTTATATCGAATCAAATTGACAAAACTCAAGCCTCAAAACTAATTTTGACTTATACTAGCTTTAATTACAGGCGCTTTTAAAAAGACACTAACTCCATATGAAGGTCTTAGCATTTTTTTAATTCCATAAAGATCATTACCCACAATTGATGTTCCTAATAACTTTGATAAATAACCTTTTGTCTCCTATACTTTTCATTTATCTAAACAAGATTATAAAAAATCAATCAAATCCTCCTACCAAAAATTTAATTTTCCGTCTATTAGTTTATTGCAAAAAAAAAGTTATATAATATTAAAAATCAGCAGCCTTCTCAACTTCTAGTAGCTTCTTGGTTATTGGATGCTCAAAGGTCAAAGACTCCGCATGAAGATGCAATCGATCTTTCTTCAATCCGTACAAATCATCCCCGACAATTGGCATTCCTAATCCATGTCGATGTGCGGCATGCACACGCAACTGATGCGTGCGTCCCGTTAGCGGATAAAAGTACACCTGAGTAGTTCGCTCATTTCTTTGGATAACTTCCCACCGTGTCCGACAATGTTTACCATGCTCATAACAAACCATTTGATAAGGTCGATTCTCTATATCTAATCGTAGTGGAAGATCGATATGGCCTTCGTCTTTGTCTAAAACACCATCAAGCAATGCCACATACCTTTTTTTTATCCACCTATTTGTAAATGCTTCTTGCAAAGTTTTATGCACAAACTTACTTTTGGCAATTACCATAAGTCCAGAGGTAGACATATCTAAGCGATGCACTATTAATGGGCCTGTTGCCTCAGGATATTTTTTCAACATGCGCTCTTGAACCGAATCTGTGATGTACTTACCAGGCACCGAAAGAAATTCAGCAGGCTTATTAATTATAGCCAAGTGTTCATCTTCGAAAATTGTTTCTAAACTTTTACCCACTGCAGGATTGGTCAACAAAGGATTGGGAGAAACATCAATACCTTGCAACATAAAATTTAAAATCGGTTCACATTTACCACGACAAGCAGGATAAAAATATTTGTGTTTCCTCACTTTTGAATTAGGCGCTTTTCCCCACCAAAATTCTGCCAATGCTATCGGCTTATAATCATTTTGATAAGCATATTGAAACAGTTTTGGTGCCGCACAATCTCCCGCACCTGCAGGTGGCACATCAGGGATTCTGCCTTTAAACAAATCAATGACATTTTTTGATTCCCCTTTGCTATTTAAGAAATTGTACTCTCCAAATATTAAAACTTGAAGTGCTCTAGATTTGTTTGAACGTTCATTTTTTAAAGCAAGAATTTTATCGTTGTACTCATCAAAGTGAGACTTAAATTTTGACAATTTCTTATTCAAGTATTCGGCGTAAGCGTTACAAAAAAAATTATCGTTAATACTACTCTGAACATGGTCTTCATGCAGAAGTTGATAAGCATCTTCTTCTAAAGTCAATTTTAATTTTTTACGTTTTGCTTTTCTTTTATTACTGTAAGTCTTAATGATTTTTTTTTCCTCAATTATGATGGCATTGTATTCCTGTGTTTTTGAATGTAGAATCTCTTTTGCTTTAAGTAAAGCTGGATCTGCCTCAAGTTCATTGATTTCTTTACTCAATTGATCCAAATTATGCACTTCATTAACATAGAGTTGTTCTTCAAAAAAGCAATTATAGATTGAAGGTGCAAAGACAGCATCCAAACCATCTCCATCGATAACGCCTGAATACGCTGACAAATAACCTAATTCGCCTAAAGCATTTTTAACCACTAAAACACCAAACATTTTTCCGAGAGCTCTATCTGAGTCAAAAGCTTCTAACCCAAAATCATGATTCCAATCAATTTCATTTTTAATGCGCTCTTGCAATTCTGTCGCTGCCACCAAAGCAATGGGATGAGGAGTGTAATAAAATGGAAAGGCAAACAATTCAGGCAGCGCCATATTGTCAAACGACCCTTTAAAATATGTAAAACGCGTATCTGATTTCATTTCGATTTCAAACAATTATAAAGGGTTCGAAGATACGATGTTTGAAATTATAAATCAGGAGAATACATTTTTATGATTTTAGATTTATTAATTGAGATTTAAACAAATAACAAACCCCTCAAATACATAGATTTCCAATTTCACAAGATGAAATATATTCTTACATTAAACTCTGACAACTCGACTCCTCGAATCCTCATTCCCAAAACGCCATTATCACTAGATACCGCGATACCGTGATACCTTAACACCCTCGATATCATTGACCCCATTGACCCCATTGACCCAATTACAACTCCTGACAAAATGCCTGTTCTCAAGTTAGAAATAATGAGAGTTTTTATCTAATATTGAGTCAAGCATAAGGAAAAATAAAGATTAACAAGGAAAACATAGAAATAAAGAAACCGCCATTATTATATAGAAAAACTCAAAAGGTTATAAAAGAAATCCAACAAAAAACAGACGGAGATTTTTTATCTTATTGGATTTCTGATAATGGAGATTTACAGGAGGTGGACGTATTGCCGCTTTATAAAATATTATCAAGAAAACAGCGCACAGACAATCTTTACTTATTTGTGAAAAGTGATGGTGGTTCTGGCAAAGGAGCTTTAAGAATTATTCACCTTCTTCGTCACTTTTATAAAAAAATATATGCGCTAGTTCCTTTAGATTGTGCATCTGCTGCAACGATGTTAGTTTTAGGAGCAGACTGTATTAAAATGGGTCCTTTGGCTTATCTTTCGGCAATAGACACTTCTATAACCCATGAGCTTTCACCAATAGATAAAAAGTTCAACGATAAAGTGAGCGTGAGTCAAGTTGAATTGGATCGAGTTTTAAAATTGTGGGATACGAAAAAAGTATCCTCTGACAAAAACCCTTACCGCGCATTATATGATTATATACATCCATTGGTCTTTGGGTCGGTCGATAGAGCGAGTTCTTTATCTATAAAACTTACCACCGAAATATTGTCTTATCATTTTGACGATCAAAAGAAAGCAACAGAAATTAGCAGTCATCTTAATTCAGCTTACCCTTCTCACAGTTATCCCATCACAATTAAGGAAGCTGCAAAAATTGGTTTGAGAGCGGAGCAATTGGATCTTAAAATCAATGATGCCTTGTTACAACTGAATGACTTATATTCTGAAATGGCTCAAAATGCGCAAACAGATTATGATCAACAAAACTATCATGATAACAACATCATAAAATTTATGGAGACAACGGGTGATCAAATTTTCTATCAAAGAGAAAAAGATTGGCATTATATCACTGATGAACGCCGGTATATCCCGATGAATGATGAGTCATCATGGAGGCGTGTAGTTGAAGAAAAGGGTGAGTTAAAAATTAAGAAGTTTTATATAGGGTAATATTATGTCCATCAACATAGTCTTGCTTAGTCTGACATTAAGGTATTTCTTGTGCGAGACCAACTTTAACATAGAATGTCACTATAATCAACATGAACCCTTGCAACAGTAAATGGGTTCTTATATATTACACTGCAATATCAATCTTTTTATGCTTCGAGGACCACTTTCCATACTAATTATTTTTCTCGCTTATAGCCTTTGCTTAGCTCAAACTGAAGATTGTAGTTGCCTTAAAAAGGAAAAAATTAAAGTTTGCTATACTTCTAATGATGATTACTGCATTAATCCAAATTCTGGAGGATGTGGATATGCAATGGATGGTGTGCAGATGGAAAGTGCTTTGGCTTTGAAATTAACGAACCCTGCTTATTTTGGGCCATCAGGAACAGTCAATTGTGAAATAGTATTGGATGCCTTACCCAAGGACCCTGACAAACAAGATATTGAAGATTTAGAATGTGATATAATTTTTATAGGCAATCACCCTTTTAATGACTTTGGGAGCTTAGACTTAATGTCGACGCCCATTCCACAAGCATCTTTTGACGCAATAAGAGAATGGTCAACAGAGTGCGATTATCATCTGGTTATTGTTACACAAGCAGAGGCCGATGCTTGGGGATATGGTGTTGCGGATGTCAATCAAAATCCTAATTTTCCAAGTACTGATGATGGTCTTATATTTAATGGTCCATTTGGACAAGTTGATCAGTTTAATCAAGGTGGCAGTTTTCAAGCCAACTTTGTAGATTTTCCCTTGACTGATTATACAATTCTAGCTGTAGATGCTCAAGACCGGCCGACCCTAATTTTAGATGGTTTATCAAATGATATCCTCTTGGCAGATATCGGCATCTTTTGTTCCAACGCAGGAGACATTTCATCTGGTCCTTTTGTCCAAACAGAAAATGACATCCTTGCTATGAATATTTTTAATTTGGGTTGCCTATTGGTGGATAGAACTATCAGGCAAACAGATATTTATACGTTATGCGAGGGTGAAACTTATGTACTTCCTAATGGAGATGAAATAAGATCAAATTACTTTCAAAGTGATTCACTCAAAACTTTAGAAGGATGTGATTCGATTGTAAATTTGATTGTTGATTTTTTTCAATTAGATACAACTTATCTCGCATATGAAGGCTGCAGTAATGACAACTTCAGATTGTCTCAAGAAGATGTAGTCTATGATTATTTTAACACCAACGGAAAACACAATTACATTAATGGAAATGGTTGTGACTCTACCGTTTTTGTAGATCTGATTTTTAACCAAGCAGATAGTACATATTTAAGTTTCGAAGTTTGTCGTAATGAATTCTTAAGTTTTGACAATAAAGAATATGCTCCTAACAATCAATATGAAGTTCTTTACATTAATGAGTACGGTTGCGATTCAATCATTTATCTAGATGTCTTTGCAGACTCTGGAACGGTATTTAATGTAAATACAGAATTTCAAGTTAAGCAAAACATGCCCATTGAGTTAACTCAAGATCTGCCTCTAGATGCTACAATAAGCTGGATGCCATCAGATGATTTGAGTTGTAGTAATTGTGCCTCTCCTACTTTGAACCCCCAAGCTTTTATCAACGAATATAATTTAACGATTATTGATGAGATCGGTTGTACATTTGAATATCTGGTCAACGTCAATTATGATTGTCTACCCTATGTGCCCAATACTTTTAACACCAATGATTTTGGCATTAATAGCACTTTTGAAATTGCGCATATTTGCCCTATTGAAAACTTTGAACTTCAGATTTTTTCAAGATGGGGTGAAAAAATTTTCACAAGCTATTCTTTAAATGAACATTGGGATGGATATTATAACAACAAGAAAATGTCACCAGGTGTCTTTATCTATAAAATTAATTATGACCAATATTCAGGTCCTGTCGAATTGATAGGGAGTGTGACGGTTTTTTAGATTTGTCGTTTGATCCTATACTGGTACTAAGGTGAAACACATATGACTTTTTTTCCGTTTATCTCATTGATCAGCTAACATAGAATTCATCTCAATAAAAAAATTTGAGTTTGGATTAAAATTTTGATTTCACTTTACTATATAATCAATCATTCAACCCATGAGAACATACGCTTCCATTACGTTCTCATAATTCGCTAGTTTGATATTCGCTCAAACTGAAAACTGCGATTGCTTTAAAAGAGAAACAATTAAAGTTTGCTATGCTTCCGATGACATATATTGTTTTGACCCTAATTTTACGAGTTTAAATGGTTGCGAATACACCATGGATGGTAGCCTAATGGAAAATGGAATATAGAACAACAAACACCCACTGGATCTATAATCAATTGGTTATCCATCAGAAAACCTCAGTTGTACCGGCTGCGCATCTCATGTTTTAAAACCCTCTCAGTTTATCAAAGTATATTCTTAAGTGTTGAATATAGTATACGATATACTTTTGAGTATATTAATAACGTCAATTACAATTGCTCACCCTACTTGCCCAATACATTTAATACGAACGATTTTAGCATTAATAGCACTTTTGAAATTGCACACATTTGTCCTTTTGAAAACTATCAACTTCAAATTTTTCTAAATGGGGTGAAAAAAGTATACAATATCTATTCTGCAGCTGATCATTGGGATGGATATGACAAAAATAAGAAAATGTCGCCTGATGTCTTTATCTATAAAATTAATTATGACCAATATTAAGGTCCTGTAGAATTAGTGGTGAGTGTCACTGTTTTCTGATGTATTCAAATAGGCACAAAATAAATACTAAAGTATAATTTAGCATCAATGCATTTAGTTTGAATTTTGAAAATCAACAAACGGCACAATTCATTTTTAGGCCCTGTATAAATGGATTGTTTGACACAAAAACTTATTTCAATACCATCTAAAAAAAACTAGTGCTGATAAGGATATCAAGCACTAGCCAATCATTATAGAACAACTTCCATTAGTATTTTAAAGTTACAATATTTTTAGGTTTAAAACAATAGCTCACCTTAAATTTTAACTAAAATATATTGAGAATACAATTAGGGTATACACGCGTTTATATAATCTTCATACTGGAGCTTACTATATTATTATCCATCATCTTTTACAAAATCAATCAGACACCTGATTCCATGTGCAACTAATTAGCGCATCAGATATTTTAACCTTTATGTAAACACGCCTTTAAATTTAGAAGATACAGCAGCCTCAATTGTATTAGAGAATTTTCGCTTCATTTTTCATCTGCTGGCAATCAGAGATAAGTGCTTGGTTTAGAATGGATATAAATATGTTTTAAAATCTATATCTATTGCTTTTTGACTAGAGCCATCAATAGTTTTTATAACACCGGAATATTCCACATTCATTTCTAGCATTGTAATTTCGTTATTACACTGAAACCTATCCACATTACCAAGAACTATATTGACCTGCTCATTTTCCACTACGACATTTCTGTTTTCATAGTCTATTTCTAAGCCAGAAAGATTATAAAACTGATTTCGAAATTCTAAATTATTTTCTTGAAAAGATATATCAGCATGCAATATTTGAGGATTTGTTTCAATTAAGGACTTCAAATCCAATCCTTCAATTCGTGAAATATCATCTTCAGAGTAAATGATTGTTTGAAAGGCTAAACTATTATTATTTGCAAGTGGTATTTTTAAAAAACCTTGTTCAAAGATATATTTACCAGTTTGGACATCTCTTCTCGATCCAATAGCATACACAGAAGGGCTATTTAAACAATCAAAACTAAATAACTCAGCTGGATTACCATCAATTGAAATACGCATAACGTTTTCCATTTGAATAACATTCGGCTCTGTTTCAGTAACGGGATTATCCTTATCACATGAAGAAAGAAGAATGACAAGGAATAATGTTAAAAATTGGAATATTTTCATTGATAATGCTTTGACCGTTCTAAAAGAAGAAATATAAGTAGAATTCTAAGTAAAACTTACAAATTCACTGAAAATAACATGAGAACTTAGTCTATAAGACAAAAAATGGGTGGCCATCATAGCCACCCAACTCACTTTAAAAAATTGATATTATTTTTTATTTAAAATATGAATTAGTCATTTTTTCAATTATTCCATTTTCTCCTTTTTCAATTTTTTCGTTTTAGCAAGTATTGCCATTACTTAATTGAGGTTTGTCCAACTTCCATCAATGCAAAGTCTTAATTTTTTTATGAGAGCCGTCTGAAAATAATAAATAGTCCCATTGTTAGATCCATTTGCATTACACGCAGGTGCAACTGTTCTTGGTTCTAATCTTAAAAAATCTGATGCCGTTATACTACCTGAAGTCACATCAACATCCCCGTTAATAACAGTCAAATCCTCCCTAATATTTGTAGGCTCAAAAAAATCAATATCTCCACTTTCAAAGTCTGCTACAGTTGACCCAGCATCTCTTATTCTAAGAACAGAAGCGTTACCTGTTGATCCAGATGGACGATTTATTGTTACATACCCTACCGCAGGTATAGATGCAGACTGAGGTCCAAAATGGGCAGCAGGTTCAGTTGATGTATCTACATGTAATTTAAAACCATTAGTACCATCGCTGTAGGGAACAGTTCCTATTCCTAAACGTACTGGAATTTCTGTATAAGCTTCATTGGCTGCAGTATATGCATGTTCTTGAAACGTAAGCTCAGAAGCTGGATTTGCCTCATTAACCCATACGGTTTTTAAGTTACGATCTGCACCTGAAGCATCACCCGCATAAAACCATTTGGCTGCTGCAAATTGATTATTTGTGAATGAAAAAAATGAAGCTCCAAAACTTGGTGCATGAGCATTAACTCTATTCAAAGCAATTAAAGTACTATCTGGTTCATCATAAATCATTCTAGCTGATCCATTGTAATTAATTGCAAATTTATGGTTACCAGGAATGGTTCCAGAATTAGCCGTTAGTATCCAATCATCTGATGAATTACTATTTGAGAAAAACAATCGTGAAGCATCATTAGTAGATGTTTCAAATAACCTGATGTGCGGCAATGTAGGTGTGCTATTTGCAGTTATAGCCAATCTGCGATTAGCTTCAATCAAACCATTATGCATTTTCATCACCTTTGTAAAAGTAGAACCAACACCCACATTAAAATTTATCGTGTCCGTTGCTGTTCCTGCCCCCTCTTCAATATACACCTCACTATCCATATCTGCATCTATAATTTTGTCAGCTGGTCCTCCACCGGAACTCCCTGAAGGCGCTTGCCAACTTACTACTCCAGCTCCATTAGTTGTCATAACTTCACCTACATTACCATCCATATTTGGCAAAACAAATTGTTTGTTAATTCTCAAAGTACCATCTGATCCAAATCCAAACTTTTGTGTAGCCCTATGAGCCATAACTAAAGGTTGAGTTATAGTACCATCATTATCAGTTGCGCCAGCATATGGCCTCGCTAAAAAACTCCATCTATTAAGAGGATCAGAATCTGTTGCGTTTCTAAACCAAAGTCTTGACCAACCATCGCCTCCAGAACCGTCATCATTTTTTTCTAACAATAATAAATGGGGACCATCTAAATCTGCAGCTTGAACTTGATCATCAGAATCGTATTCAATGGTTTGCTGCTGCGCCAGCATATCATTTGTAAAAAAGCATATACTTAAGAGAAAGCATACACATAAGATTATTTTATTTTTCATTTTCTATTTTTTTAGTGTAATTATTTATTTAGGTAAATCTTTATAGTTCCGTAATTAAGTTTAATGAGAAGCTGCGACACTTAAGACTCTGCTTTCAAATGCCTTTCTCACCAAATCAGCTGCATTTTTTGCACACATTTTTGCAATAATTCTTTTGCGATGTGTCTTTATTGTTTCCTTACTTAAGTGTAATTCATGACCGATTTCATCTGTTGAATACCCAAATGAAATGAGTGTTAAAACTTCTTTTTCTCTTCTTGATAAATTTCTTTGTAAAAAGCCCATGCTATATTTTTTTTTATTTTTTCCGATTTGCTAATAACTCATCAACAGTTTCTAACTCCTTAAGAATATCCGACAAACTTTTTTCTTGCGACTCAAGCTTTTCATCTGACATTGTCAGCTCATTATATGTCCGAGTTATCAACTCTAATAATATTCTTAACATATTGTAAAGATGAACTGAAAGCATGTAGATTTTCCCACACAAAGGGGTAGTATTTTGGGAGGCGAATGGAGAATGGAGAATTATGAATTATGAATGAAGGATTATGAATTATGAATTATGAATTATGAATGAAGAGTTATGAGATTCTCGGGAGGATTTTCATTTCTGCGAAAGCTTGACATTATGAATTATGAATTATGAATGAAGAGTTATGAGATTCTCCCGAGGATTTTTATTTCTGCGAAAGGGAGTATTTACAAAAGTGTGTCAACACTTTTTAAATAATCTCCCATACTCGACTGAGCCCGTAGGGCGAAGGAGAGTATGGGCTTAAATTTTTCATTTTACACCTCTGGTATTCTATCATTAAATTCACGTTTGAGGGCTCTAATAATTGTTGCCCAATCTCTGGCTTTACGTTTCCAAGATTTAGTATTGTGTTGTAAAGCTAAGTATAATTGTTTTTCTAAAGCTTGTTCATTTACAAATGCACCTTTGGTCTTTGTTACTTTTCGCATACACCTATGCAAAGCTTCAACAGTATTTGTAGTGTATATTATTCTTCTTAATTTTTCTGGGTAATCAAAAAATGGAGATAATTCTGCCCAGCTTTTTATCCACTTCTCTTTGATTTCTGGATATTGTTTGTCCCATTTCTCTCCAAACCTATTCATTTCTGCTAAACCATTTTCAGCTGTATCTTGAGTATACATTTTTCGTAAATCCTTACATATTTCTCTGCTATCTTTCCATGAAACGTATCGTAAACTTGTTCTCACCATATGCACTATACATCTTTGAACAATAGACAATGGAAATATACCTTGTATCGCTTTTCCAAAGCCTTTTAAACCGTCCACACAAAAGAAAATAACATCTTTGACGCCACGATCCTTTATGTTTTCTAGTATTCGTGCCCAATGCCTCGCCCCTTCTGATTCCCCTATATACAGCCCTAATACGTCTCTATTTCTTTGTTTCCAAATTGTTATTTCCTCATATACACGATCTGTTACTGAGTTTATAAAGCTCGGGCTATAGTCTAAAACAAACATCTTTTTAAAGTGCTGGCTGATGTCAGAATAACTCATCCCTAAACTATATAAACTTAAAATTGGGGTCTCTATTTCTGGCGCCATTTGACGTTGCCATTTCCCTACTATTTAAGGTTTGAAATTCCCTTTCCGATCACGGGGTGGATTAATTTCTACGGGGCCTAGTCCTGTCTGAATTTGTTTTTTGGTATAACCATTTCTACGATTCTTTTCCTCAGAATTTTCTATGTGATCTTCTATCTCTTCTTCAAAAGCAGCTTTTATTATCCTGCCTATCAATCCTGCGAGGCACCATTCTCACCAGTAAATCCAGATCCTGAGCGAAGTTTTTTTTATGGCCTCTTTCTCAAATTCTTCAAAATTGAATTTTTTCTTTTGCTTTTTCATATATCAAATTAACATTTTTTAATTTGACACACTTTTCTAAAAACCCTCCAATTAGATAATAGCACATCACTCTTAACTTATAAGAAAAATCAGTTGGAGCAAGCTCCCCATTCATAATTTATAACTCATATCTTATAATTCCTTGAGACCTTGATTCTAAAGCAGCGAGGCCACAAGTTCTGATCTGCCTTTGACATCAAATTTAGAATAGATATTCTTAGCGTGATACTTAACCGTATTTATTGAAATGAAATGTTTTTCTGCAATACGTTTGTAAGAAAGCCCACTCGTTAAATCAACAATAATCTTAAATTCTTGATCAGTGATTTTTTCAACAGCTTTTTCATTTAAAGTCTGTATATCTAACCCTTTCTGATTCTTCAATTTATTGTAATTTGAGATGGCTGTTTTAATCGTAGCTAGTAAAGTACGCTCTTGATAGGGCTTGACCAAATAACCATATGGGGAATGACTTTGCGCCTCTTCTAAGGTGCCATCATCGTCAAAAGATGTTAAAAAAATGTAAGGCAGTTTATACTTTTCATCTATAATTTTTGCTATATCGATGCCATTCAAACCCCCACCTAAATTTATATCTAAAATTGCAAAGCTAGGGGTTCTTGTATGCAACATGTCAATGGCATCAGAACCTGTGTGCGCCACCCCTGCGATATTAAAATCATTTTCTTTCAACAATAAACTCAGATCCTCTGCGATTAAAGCCTCATCTTCTACTACAAGTACTTTTATTTTGCTTTCCACCATATACTTTACAAATTCAACTTACTTTTTTATAATTCTTTATTTGAAGCGTTATGCTTGTACCTACTTCAGATTCTATATTTATTTTGGCATTGAGTTTTCTTTTAAATGCGCGTATTAAAGAATGACCGAACGAATCTGTTTTTACTTTTACCTGTTCTTGATTGAGACCAATCCCATTATCTGAAACTGATAAAATTAAATTGTCTGATTTCTCCTTGAGCGACACTTTTATAGTCCCATTTCTGTTTTCAGGAAATGCATATTTTAAAGAATTACTCATCAACTCATTTACTATAAGTCCTAATGGTACTACCGATTCAACATCTAATTTTAGCTCATCAATATCCGTTTCTAAGCTTATCTCGCCCTCAGAAACATTATAAGTTGATAAAAGATCATTGGTGAGATTTAATAAGTATCTGTCCATTCTCACACCTGTCAAATTATCTTTCTTGTATAGATCCTGGTGTATCAATGACATAGAGTGCACGCGTGTCCTCCCCTCTTGTATCGCTTCTTTTGCTTTTACATTTTGGATAGACCTAGACTGTATGCTTAATAATGACGATATTACTTGAAGATTATTTTTAACCCGGTGATGAATTTCCTTTAACAGTATTTCCTTTTCTTCTAAAGACTTTGATATCAAAGCATTTTGCTCAGAAATTTTCAATTTATTTTTATAATTACGATACAATAAAAAAGACAATAAACCCAAAACCAATGCCCCTAAACCTAAACCTTTGCTTTGTATATTAATTCTATCTTGTTGCAGCAAAATTTCTGAGTCCTTTTTTTCAGTTTCATATTTTATCTCAAGATTTTGAACAGCTTTGACTTTCAATACATCATTTAAAGAATCTCTTAGCATCCTGTTTTTCTTTAAAGAAATGAGCGCCTTATCGTCTTGGTTTATCATTTCAAAATACTCTGATTCAAATAAATAAAATTTAGCTCTTGTCCCTAAGTGTCTCATTTGCTCAACCTCTTCTTTTACTTTTTTATAACTCTGCGTGGCCTGATCGATATCTTTCATTTTTATGGCCAACTGAAATTTACCCAAGTAGTAATCTGACCCCATCTCCTTATTCTTCTTCTGCAACAAACCTTCAATTTTATCCAAAACCTCATCAGCCTCTTTCAATTTACCTTGACTGATTAGCAACTCTGCATAGACAGGATAATATGTTGGAAGGTGCAGTTCGCCATGTTTGGTATTTTCAAGAATTTGTAGACATTCCTTTATTAGCATCTCCGCTTTATCTAAATTCGATTTTCGATATTCTAGATTTGCTTTATGCCCAATCGCTTTAGCATAGCTCAAGGGATACTTTTCTTGTCTGACAAAAGATATGGCTTTATCTGAATATTCCGTGGCCTTTTCATAATCGTAAATTGACATCATTGTAGAAGCCAAATTAAAATTGGCGGTCGATTTTCGCGTAGAGTCCTTGTCATCAATATTATCCAAAACAATTTTACGATAATGATAAGCAGAGTCAAATTGACCTGAAACTTGGAACACCATACTTAAATCATTACTAATATTAATTATCGGATCCTTGGTGACTGCTAATGGAATATATTCTTGGGCCTCTCTCAATATCTTCAAAGACAAATCCAGGTCTCCTTCATGCTGATGCATAGTCGCAATCCGCGACATGATCATGGACAATGCTTGCCACTTTTCATTATCTTTATATACTTGCATCGCCTTCTCATGAAAGCCTCTTGCTTTGTCAAATTGACCTTTGTAATAATACAATTCGCCTTGATTTTCACAAGACCAAGCCATCATCCGCTGATCTTGTACTTCAAATGCACGCTTTTCTAGGCGTTCTAGTAGAGAGAAAGTTTTAAAGTACTTTCCTTCGCTGTTTAATAATTGTATACTATCCCACAGTGTTTTGCAAAGAGCATCTTCTATGGTTTCATCTTTTTCAAAAGAGTGAGGCTGAGCATACATTTGTGGATTGCTCAAAAAAATTACAAATACAATAAGTCCTTTGATTAGATTGTTCATATGGCCTTCATGAATTGATACAAATAAATATAAGTATAAAGATTTAATCCCTACACTTATGGGTAGTATTGTTTAAAGGACCATAATAGATTATTCATAAACGGTAAGCGCGCGCATTACCTAATTAAAAAAGAAGATATATTCTCTACAATACCTTTGAGCAATCTCCTTCTAGCCGGCAAACTCGCCCAAGCTTGATGCGGCGTGATAAATGCATTTTGAGTGGATAGTAAAACATGATCTTCTGCGGGCGGCTCCATTGACAAGACATCCAATAATGCCGCAGATATTATCCCCTCATCTAAGGCTTGCGCCAATGCCATTTCATTAATCAATTGGCCTCTTCCAGTATTTATGATGACCGCAGTCTTTTTCATTATTGAGATACTTTCTCCATTTATCATTTCAAAAGTCTGATCATTTAATGGTGTATGCAGTGAAAGAAAATCTGCACTTTCAAGCAGCTCCTGCACTGACACATTTTCTACATCATCTATACTTAAACGTTCTGGATATTTATTCACTGCAATAACTTTCATACCAAAAGCGACAGCAATACGTGCTACGGCTTGTCCAATCTTTCCAAATCCCCAAACACCAAATGTTTTATCCTGCAATTCATCAATAGGCTTATGCCAATATGAAAAATCAGACTTTTTAGACCATTCTTTATTATTTGATTCTGCAAAATAACTTTCACATTGATTGAGATGTGCCAAAATCATTGCAAAAACATGTTGGGCTACAGAACTGGTGCTATATCCCACCACATTACAAACATGTATCCCCTTACTTTTAGCGAACTCAACATCCACATTATTCATACCTGTCGCTGCAATTTGTATCATTTTTAACTGAGGCAAAGCGTCGATAATTTCTTTAGTCAGTTTGACTTTATTTGAAATGATTATTTGTGCATCCTGACATCTTTCGACTACCAAGTTTTGACTTGTACTCTCATAAAAGGTTAGCACCCCTAATTTCTCTAATTCCGACACATCTACATCACCAGGATTGAGTGTGCGACTGTCTAGAAAAACAATTTTTGGTTTACTTCCAGAATCACTTCCCATTTAATTTCCAATTGTACTCTAAGTATTCTACAGATGCGTCAGAATTAATTTTAGTATCAGAGTATTTATTTAAGAAAGTAATTATATCGCCAAAATCTTCTTTATACCAATCAAATATTTTAGAAATTTTTATTGATTTTGGTGTTATAACATTAAAATTTTCATCATTAATAAATGATTTGGCCTGCTGCTCAAGATAAGTATTAAGATTACCTGCACTCCATGCTTTATTTAAAATTGGTGGACAAGAAATTGCAGCACAATTCACTGCAAAGTGAATTCTAGGTTCGTTAAAAGTGGGTCTTATGATATCATTTTCAATATTATTAAGTGATAACGTTCTGTTATCTATTTTAATCCATTTTGTATCCCACGGTTTGCCACCATCTAAATCAGTGATGGATTGAACAGGATAATTGTCAATAATTTTTTTTATAGTATTGGCATTATAAGCATTTATCCAAAATGCCAATTTTTCCGATTTTGTCAATTTGGAAACATCTGCATTTGACAGCATATCTAAGTACCCATCTAATTTTTGAGACTCTGCTTTAAAAGCTTTATAATTGACGTTTCCATTATTCACATTCGCGCTTAGCAATTCGTGGAAGGCTGTATGGTCAACAGATTTTGTGGCTGGCTTAGTTAATTCTTCTGACTTTGGTTTTGTAGCTTTTGTGTTTGCTTTCTCAGTAGATTTGATTTCTACATTCTCAACTTTCTCTTTGAAATCTTTTTTCTCTGGCTTAGGAACAGACTTGTCCTTAACCTCAGTGACAACATTTTCAACTTTTTCTTCTATTTTATTATTTGTTGGCTTAGGAACAGACTTCTTAGTTTTCTTGATTTCATTCTTTGTTGTGCCATTTTCATGTTTATTTGCGGTCTTCATTTTAGCCTCAGCTTCATTGCTATTTTGAGAAGAGACATCTTTCCTTTCAATATCATTATTATTAACTTGAGCCTGGCTTTCTTCTACTTGAGAAGGTTTCACAGTTTCAACTGTATCAACCGCTCTACCCTGACTTTTTACATCCGTTTTTTGCTTACAAGACGCTAGCATTAACAAGGCACTTATTACAACCATATAAACTTTCATAGATCCATTTTATTTAACAACGTATTTAATTATTAAAAAGATCATTTTATTGCAAATTAAAATCTAAGCGAATGGAAGCATTTCTTGGCGCCTCTAAAAGACCAGGTCTTAAAGTATATTCAGTATTCAACAAGTTTTCGCCAACAATTGATATTTTGAAGTGCTTAAAATTATAAGCCATACGTGCATCCCACTTCAAAAACCCGTCTTTATTCGCATCACGATACAAAGCGATCTGACCAAACACACCTAGGAGATTATCTATCGTTTTCATATGGCTTGTATAATTTACTGACATTCCAACCATAAATTTATTAAAGGTACCTTCTATATCTATTTTAAAATTATGCAAGTTTCTATATTTTAAAAAATTTTCCAATTCACCATCTACAGTACTAATGGATTCCAACACAGCTGTATTATTTTCAAAATCTCTATAACGTGGAATGATATATGTATATCCACTTAAAATATTTATGGGATGCTTCCCAATTTTAGATCTTCCTATAAAATTTACCTCAAACCCTTTTATATCAACATCCCCTATATTTTGAGATTGAAATCCCACTTTTACATCCTGCTGTATAAATGTAAACTCTGTCATATTATTATATTGGCTCCAAAATAAAGCCAGATCTACAAAGCCTTCCCAACTGCCTATGCGCACGCCTTGTTTAATACCCCACTCTGAAGTCCAACCTGTCTCTGATGTCAAATCTACATTCGGAAAAATAAAGAAGCCACCCACAGCAGTTTCAATAAATCGCTCTGTAATTGTTGGGTAGCGATAACCTTGTCCCCATGAAGCTCTCATAAAAGTCCCCTTTGCTATTTTATAATTTAATCCTGTTCTCAAAATAAATTTACCTTCACTTAACCGCCCTCCAGGAATCGTATCGTTCCTAACAACCTCAGGTGTACGGTGCTCATTGACTTCATACCTGATCCCAAATGTTGCCGTCAACTTTTCATTAAATTTTTTATCTGCTTCCAAATAGCTCGCATAATTGTTAGCCTTTAAGACAACATCGCCAAACAACTCAGAATCCGATCTAGTATTGTGCATAACAATGCCACCAGTCAAGTCCAAGCCTATGCTTTCAAGCTTACGCAAATATTGGTACTCGCCATAAATAGTTTTAGAAGAATTAGATTGATTGTTACTGTTGTTATTATCAATAAAAAAATATCGTCCTAATATTTTATGTCTATTCCCTTTCTTATCATATATACTCACAAAAGGATCCACATAAAATCGATTGTAATCTCTTTCAGAAAAAGACCCATCAAGTCCTTGGTAAGCGCCTGTAATGGCATTATTCCAAAGAAAGAAATCTCCAGCTGTTCCAAAATTAGTCATGGTATTCAAACCAATATTAATTTTATCATTCACTCTGTATTTTAGATTGGCCGAAAGTCGGGTCTTTTTTTCGAAAGCATCTTTATTATAACTTTTTAAATTTTCATAAAAGCCATTAGCAACAACATCTAATTTTCCAAATTTTTGTTTGTGTACTATCCCCGCAGAATATCTATTTGGCAATCCTAGTAAATCATTATCCCACCATTGTTTTCTTTGATCAGCAGCAGGAAAATAATTTGTATAGCTGACATTCGCTTTCGTTACAGGCTCTGAAGTGGCATACCCCGTTCTTATGTTAATAATACCATTGAGTGCCGCTGACCCATAGAGTGTAGATGATGCCCCTTTAAGCACCTCTATCTGACTGATGTTTTCAACTGGAATATCTCCCCAAGAAGGTCTGCCCGCATCAACTTGCAATGCAGGTATGTCATCTATCAGTAACAATACTCTACTGCCCGCACCATATGACCATCCTGACCCTCCCCTAATATTAGCCTGATTGTCATTAATTTGAACACCTGGAATTTTATCTAACAAGCCCACTATCCTAACGGTATTGGTATTTTCTATCAATTCTGGCTTGATAACATTTATAGATACTGGCGAACGGGCAATACTTTTTTCATGTCTCGAACCTGTAACTGTAGCCGTTTCTAAAATCTCACTGCTCAACTCAAGATTGATATCCTGATTCATCAGATTTTGTCCTACGGTGACTTCAATAGATTGTGATACATATCCAATATAACTTACTTCCAAAATATAGCTGCCGGGTGAAATTAAAAATTTAAATCGCCCATCGCTTTCTGTTGTTGTTCCTTTGTCCCCAATTTTAACTGTAGCACCTATTAAGGGTTCGCCTTGCTCCATCCCAAGGACTAGTCCTGTTACACCAGAACTTTGAGCAACTATAACATTTGAAATTAAAACCAATAAAAAGTAAAGTAAATGCTTTCTCATTTTTTTAATTGATTTTCTTACCATACAAAATAAAGGGGACTAGGTTTTAATATTTTTTATCATATCCTCGGACATTGACGCGACATCGAATTCCGGAGACCAACCCCAATCCTTCCTTGCCAATGAATCATCTATTGTCTCAGACCAACTGTCTGCGATTTTTTGTCTTTGATCTGGTTTGTACTTAATCTTAAATTTTGGAATTTTCTTAATTATTTCATGGTACAAATCTTTGGGACTTACAGAAAATCCAGAAATATTATAACCATATGAAATACTAATATTTTCTTTTGGCGCAGACATCAATTTTAATGTTGCATTTATCACATCTGGCATATAGACCATAGGTAGTGTTGTATCCTCCGAAAGGTAACATTTATAATGTCCCTTTAAAATAGCATCAAAAAATATTTCAACCGCAAAATCGGTTGTTCCACCAGTAGGAATAACTTCATAACTTATAACACCTGGATATCTAATAGACCGGATATCCATATCAAATTTTGTTCTATAGTATTGATTCCACAGTTCACCTGTTAACTTTGATATTCCATAAACTGTCCCTGGCAGCAATACTGTATCCTGTGGTGTTAACTGTCGCGGTGTGGTTGGACCAAATACGCCAATAGTACTTGGAAAGAATATTTTTTTCACCTTATGCTTACGTGCCAAGTTAAGAATACTCAAGTAAGAATTTAAATTTATATCCCAAGTCAGCTCTATTTTTTGTTCGCCTTTTGAAGACAACAAAGCTGCCAAGTGATATATTTCTGTCACTTCATATTTTTCAATAACAGACTCTATTCTTTCTGTGTCAAGTATATTTATAATCTCAAAAGGTCCTTCAATTTCTGAATGCACAAGGTCTGAGGCAATCACATTTTCAGTGCCGTGCCTTTCTCTCAAAGCTTTCACTAATACGGTGCCTATCTGTCCATTTGACCCCGTTACAAGTATTCTAGGAGTATACGCTATTGTCATTTCATCAGGTTGATACTAATTAAGGTAGCAATGTACCTAAGTTTTCCGTGATAAACTTATACAAAAAAGAAAAAAATTAAGCTCTTTTAAGCCTCTAGAACTAAAAATTATAACCCAATCTATAAAATCATGAATAATTGCATTCGCTTGATTCTTCTGATCGAGAATTGACCATCAAATTCTTATAATTTCATGTATTCTAAGGAGACATTGCGGCGGGAGCTATAACTAAGCATGATTAAAAATGTAGTTGAGAATCAGGTAGGCTTAAGAAAAGACAAGTTATCTAGGGCTTTAATAGATTTTTCATGAAAATTAACTAGATAAGCAAAATGTTCAATGCCATTACTGATTACGATATATGGCACCATGAGTTCAAAATTGTAATTGGCCACTTGCATGCAAGTGTTTTGATTAATTTTATAGTTAAAACTTTTAAACTCAAATAAAACATGTGCTTGTCCCTTTTGATATAATACTAAATCAAACCGTTTATTTAGTCCTGAAACTTTAATCTGTCTTTCTACAGATAGGTTGCTAAAAGGCACTTCAAATTTTTTATTAATGAGGTGGACCCATGATTGTCTAACCAATTCCTCTGGTTGGACCACAAAGTAATTTTTTCTTACGGGATCAAATAAAAGTTGCCGTCCATCTTCTGTTTTAAGTTTCAGATGCTGATGAAATTCAGAAAGATCAATTGCAATCATTTATTTCAGCTAATTTGATTGAACATATGCCAAAGAAGCTTTTCTTAAGGAGATGATTTTTTGTTTGATTATCTCAAAATTATATTGTTGTTTGGTAATCATTAGGTAGTTATCTAAGGAAAGTGTTTTTATACCTGCAACTTTGATCTTATCCAATAAAGTTAGTTGTAACAATACACTTTCTTCATCTGATCTATTAATCAAACCATCCTCAAGAAGCATAATGGTCGGATTTTCTGGATTTGAAAAAATACCCGGCAATAAACTGACTTCAGAATTATTGCTAAACATTTCTTTAATGCCCGCACTCCTAAAAGATTCTATAAGTAAACTATTTTTTTCTTTACTGAAAAATGATATTAGAGTAGTATTATCAATTTGAAAAATCCTGTAAACAGATTGAATTTGTTCAAGTTTTTGGCCTAGGTATAATGAACAAGCATTTAATTCATGTAACGATAAATGCGACAAAGAACGATTGATATTAAAGTAATTTTCTTTTATATGCAATGTCTGAGTCTCTTTAAAATTGTTTTTTATAGTCAAATAATCTGTTCGATTATTTGCAAAAAACCAGTATGTCTTGTCTTTCCAAATATATTCTGGACAGTAGTTTAGAAAGAATGTTTTATCATACTCGTCTTTCAGTAAGTCTCTGTGTTTCTCATAAAATGATCCTGTGCAAATTAAAAGTGGGAAACGCTCAGACAGAAGCTCAGCTTGCGTTCCTAAAAGATTTGTCCACGATTGTATCCATTTTATATCTTTAGCTTCAATTTCTGCATGAAACCTAGAAATAGTATTCTCAGATAATTGTTTTTTATACGCTTTCAACTCTGAAAGGACATCATCACCCATATCAGAAATAGAATTTAAGATAGGCACATAAGTATTCATAAAATCTGACAAGTACCACTCTTCAAAGGTGTCTGACCAGGAAGTAGAAAAAGTAGCCAGATGTTCTAAAATAGATTTAACTGTAGGTGATGTTTGATTTAAATATTGTAGCCAAGAAATATAATTCGACTCATCCTCCAAAAAGTGCTCGATGTATTCAAGATCATTTTTAAATGCATTCAATGAATTTTGCAAAAATGAGAATGCACTGGCTCTTTTCCAAGAAGCTTTTTTAGCGATTCTTAATTTATCAAATTCAGAAAACAATGTTTCCGTTTCTGTAAACATCTGAGACAATTCTGGAAAGGATTGATGATGTGTTGTGAGACGCTCTAAAAAGGCCGTTATTTGTTTTTCTGTTTCTTGAATAATATTTGAAACCTTTTCATTGTAAGCTTTTTCGAAAATTTTGAATTTTTGATTTATCGAAGCATTTTGTATGGATTTTATTTCGAGTAGGTCTGCTATTTGCGAAAAATAAAATTCAATTTTCTTAGTTTCCGTTAAGCTATATTTCTCGCTACCGATATGAATATAAGCCAAGAGATCTGCGTAGGTATTGTGTAAAAATTCGGTGTAATTGTTTTGCTTCATTAAAAAATTCTCTTGGACCTTTTGAGTTATCACTGAGAATTGCTTTGAAAGCTTCTTTGCTTTGTTATAATACTCCTTTACAACCATAAGAATATCCTCAATTGAATATTCTTCAATGATCTCATCGCTCAAAGGATTGTTAAGTGCAACAAATCTAAACCGTGATTCGAATGTTTTTTCTGCAGAATCAATTTCTGCTTTGACACCTTTGTAATCTTCAAATTTTATTTTATTAAAAATGCCTCTTTCAATTAAGCGATCATGATTGTTTAGACTGCCGCTGTAATTTAAGCGATCTTGTAATTGTGCTATTGATATTTTACCAAGCTTAGGTGAATGTAATAATCGAATGCGTTTTTTCAATTCAGCAAGAGTTTGATCAAGATCTTGGTTGTCATTTTTAAAAGTTTCTTTACCCTGGAAACAGCTTTGAAGTTTATTAAGCGTGTAGGGACTTAGTGAATTTTCATTTGTGCCAATGACAAGCGATAATCGATCAAGATTATTGACATTCAAACAGTAGTTTAGGTATTTAAAATCTTCTTCATTTTCTAATACCACTAATTGTTTTTGACCTTTTTCGAGTGTAGTATGAAGAGACCAAAATAAATCATTCAGACAATTTACAGAATCTGAGTAATTCAAAATCAGGCGATCAGAGCCTAATTCTTCATAACAACATTTTGATAAATGTAGCTTTGAGAGGTGTTTCAATAGTATTCTTATTTAATTATTACAAATATATATATAAATATTTATAATATATACTTAATTCACTATGAAACAATAGTCTTTAAATAAAAAAAGCCACGTTGATAAAACGCAGCTTTTTATTTATTCTGATGAGGTCTTTATTTCTTTTCAACCATTCCCCCACTTATTTTATTACCCATTTCATACTGATACTCTACGGTAACTTCTCCTTCTTCGTTGTAATATCTCATGAGGCCATTTTGTTTACCCTCTTTATAATTGATCTCCTTTTGTACCTTTCCATTTTGGAAGAAATCCTTAGAAGTACCATCTAGTTTATGGTTTTTGTAAGAAGCTTCTTTCTCCTTTCTACCATATTTGAATTCTGTGTAGATGCCATTGTATTCATTTTTCTCATAATTGATCTCTTTATCAATTTGACCTCTATTACTAAACTCTAAGTAGGGGCCATTTAACATGCCATCAGAATAAGAAGCCAATGTTCTTATACGTCCAACATTGTCCGCAGTGTAATATGTCATCCAAACGCCGTTTCTTTTCCCATTGGACACATAGCCTCTTTCGACAATCTCACCTGCCGTATTTTTTTTGGTGGCAACTGTCACGCCTGTATTGGCTATAGTTTGAGTTTCAAATCCGTCAAGTTGTGCTGCGCCTCCCGTGGAAGATCCACCACCACATGACATAAAAGTTATAAGTGTAAATGCAATTAGAATTGATCTCATATTAAATTAATTTTGATACGAATTTAATGTTAAATAAAAAAATGTCAAATAATCTTGATTTTGATTAACATTTTATTTGATAACATCAGCGTCAAATATGCTGCTTTATTAAACTATAATACAGATGACTAACAAAGAAATCGCCTCAAAATTCAATTTATTAGGCAAAATAATGGAATTACATGGTGAAAACGCCTTCAAAACCAAATCTTACACCAATGCTTATCTCACCATTAGGAAATTGCCTGATGATCTTGCAGATATGGTTGAACCGGAGATTTCGGCTCTATCCGGTATTGGCAAAGCCATAAGTGCTAAAATTACAGAGCTTTTGAGCACTGGAGAAATCCAGACCTTAAATAAATATTTAGATATCACGCCGTCTGGCATTATTCAAATGTTGGGTATTAAAGGATTTGGTCCCAAAAAGATTGCGGTCATTTGGAAAGAACTTGAAATAGAAACTATTGGAGAGTTACTTTATGCTGTCAATGAAAACCGTTTGGTTGAGTTAAAAGGCTTTGGACAAAAAACACAAGCAGCGCTGAAGGAACAATTGGAATATTACTTAGAATCCAGCGATAAAATACATTTCGCAACAGCTGAAAAATATGCTAAAGACATCATCGAAAAACTCAATAAGGTCTTTCCTGAAGCCCAACACCAAATCACAGGTCAAGTGGCGCGTAAGAATAATATCATCGACTGCATCTCCTTGATTACCACAAGCAACGATAAATCAATTCTAGAATTTGTGGAAAACGATTCTATAATTGAAAAATATGATGATGGCATGAGTATTCACAATTGTACAGTAGAATTCTTAAAGGTCAAGCCGAATGAATTTCATTTTGAATTGGCTAAAAGTTCTTCTGATGCTGACTTTTGGGAAACTTTAAACATTGAAAAAGATACTTATCAAAACGAAGCAGAAGTTTTTACGAAAAATAAATTTCCTTACTACATTCCAGAGTTTAGAGAAAAAGAAAACATTCCTCAAAAGGAAAATTACAAATCGAATATTATAGAAGCAGATATGATCAAGGGGTGCATTCATAATCACAGCGTATACAGTGATGGGATGAATAGCATTGAAGAGATGATTGATGCAGCAGCAGATGAGGGCTATGAATATTTTGTACTGACTGATCATTCTAAATCAGCTTTTTATGCCAATGGCTTGCAAGAAGAAAGGCTATATAAACAGTTAGATGAAATAAGAACAGTTGATCAGAACAATCCAGATATTAAGCTTTTCTCAGGTATAGAATCTGACATATTATCCAATGGAGATTTGGATTATTCTGATGAGATTCTAGGAGAATTAGATGTTGTAATTGCATCTGTCCATTCAAATTTGAAAATGGATATAGACAAAGCGACAACTAGGTTAGTGAGAGCTATTGAAAATCCGTTTACTTCCATTTTAGGCCACCCCACTGGGCGTCTTCTTTTAAGTAGAAAAGGATATCCGCTTGATTTTCAGAAAATTATTGATGCGTGTGCTGCTAATGATGTGGCCATAGAACTCAATGCAAATCCATTAAGACTAGATATGGATTGGACTTGGATTCATTATGCTTTAGAAAAAGATGTACTCATATCTATCAACCCAGATGCGCACAGTATTGCTGGCATTAAGGATATTTATTATGGTGTATGTTCTGCTAGAAAAGCAGCATTGCCTATAAATAGCTGCTTAAATGCCTTTGATTTGGAAGAATTTGAAGAATGGCTATCTGAACAACATCAAAAAAGAGGCTGATTTGCAAATAAGGTATAATTGAGTTGTTAATCGCTTGTTAACAGTAGTGTATATGGGCGTCTAAAGCTTTCATGCTAACATTTTTCAAATATATTTGTATCATCAATTAGATTATTAAAAAAATTAGAATATGAAAAATTTAGGATTATTATTTGCTTTTAGCTGTTTGCTAATGGTTGCTTGTAAAAATGACACTGGTTCTGCTACAACTGCTGAAGCGGTTGCACCTTCAGTACCAGCAAGCACAACTGCACCGAATGTAAATACTGCTGTACCTTCAGCTAGCCCTGTTGCTAACGCTGAGCCTGCTGTTCCAGCTGGACCTATTACAAGTGTAGAATTTACTGATATTGAATATGATTTCGGTACAGTAATGGAAGGAGAGAAAGTTGTTTATGAGTACAAATTTAAAAACACAGGTAAAGAGCCATTAATCATTAGTAATGCCAAAGGTTCTTGTGGATGTACTGTTCCAGATTGGCCAAGAGAGCCTATCGCTCCAGGTGCAGAAAATGTAATCAAAGTTCAGTTTGATTCCAAGAACAAAGGTAAAGTTGGTGGTGGACTTCAGTCAAAAAGAGTTACTATCACAGCTAACACTGATCCAGTTAATACTTACTTAACAATCAAAGGTAAAGTAGATAAAGAAGCTACTGCAGAAGATGCAGAAACTAAAAGCTAAGAGCTAAAAGGATCTAAAATAAAAATTAGCCTCCAAAAAAAAATTGGGGGCTTTTTTTATTTGGTATTAGGTAGTTAAGGGCCAAAGGGGTTCATAAGGTTTCTTAGGGTCTCCAAGGGTTTCTTAGGGTTGGCGAAATTTTTCATCTTTAATTCTCAAATTTTGATTGCTATTGCTTTCTATTCAGTATTTTTACATGCGTAATTGTATTCTGCATTTTTAATTCTTCACTCTTAATTATACATTCTCAATTCTTCATTCTACCGCTGCTATGCTATGCAGGTGTCGCTCCTCTGGAGCTTTGATTTTTTAGTATCATTGATTTTTTACAAAGTTTCGCTCCTCTGCAGCTTCAAGGAAAAATGATTCTGATCTAAAACCCCTAATTCTTTAAGCTCTCTAGCTTACGCAGAATGGCGTCAATAGGAAACAGAAAGTTTCTTGTAGTTAAATAGGGTTACAAAGATGAAAACAAGATCCCTGCGAAGATATCACGGTTTCACGCTTTCACGGTGTCACGGTCCCAAATTGCCACGGTATCATGCTTTCGCAGAAATAAAACTCTTCCCGAGAATCACTAAACTCTTCATTTATAATTCATAATTCATAATTTATAATTCTTCATTCATAACTCTCCCTTCTTAACTCTCATTCTTAACTCTCCATTCTTAATTCTTCATTCTTCATTCTTATCTGTCCACTAGCCCTCAAGTCTTTACACATATAATTTCTTTAATACAATCATATTAACAAAAATTGGTATATGTTTTGCATTAAAGTAATTTGTAATATGTTTTTATCACCAAATGTCACCTATGGGAAATCTAATAAGCGTTTTGTACGCATGTTTAACATTAACCCTAATGAACCTAGCGACAAACAATGCGACACATATTGAGGAAACTACTGAGTCATTTAAGATAGTTGAAAATGAAACATTAACTGTTTTTGTTGATTCCCACGAAGCTTTTGATTTCTTCTCTAAAGCGGGATATGACAGCAATAAGAAAGCTCTCACATTCTCAACATCAGAGAAAACCAATCAAATAAGAATTTACGATCATCTGCAATCCCTAATTTATAAATTACCCGTACAATCTGATGAGATCAGAATAGGTCAAAGCCTCTTCGATCAAGGAGAATATTCTATGGTCTTTGATGTCAAGGGCGATAGGAAAATGTTTATTTCAAGACTTGAAGTCCATTGAATAATTTTCTAAAATATTAGATTATGAATTATATTATCACATTAATAATTTTCTTTGCCTCATTCAATCTATTCAATACCCATTTTTCAGAACCAGCTTCTGTAGATTTTTACTTAGGTGAAAAAGTAGCATTGATTGACAATAAACAATTATCATTGCTCATCGATTCTGATGAAATGGAAAATTATTTTGCTGAAGCCATTTTTGATGTAGAAAAAGAGGAGTTGAGGTTTATTACTAGAGAAAAGGTAAATAAAATTACGATTCGTGAAGGTGACAAAGAAAAAATTTATATGCTGCCCGTAAAATCGCATAAGATAAAATTAGGAATGAGTATGTTTGCAACTGGTAACTACGAACTTATCTTCGAATTACAAGGTATTGAAAAAGATATTTCCACTTTGTTGGAAGTTTTTTAATAAAAGTATTTATAAAATTATTCTCTCTTTAGTCGACAATTGATAATTGTCGACTAATTTTTTTCTAGGAAGTCTTTTAATTGTGCTACTGCCCTACCCCTATGGCTGATACTATTTTTTATATCAGCAGACAACTCAGCAAAAGTCTTATCATAACCTTCTGGAATAAAAATCGGATCATATCCAAACCCGCCTTTGCCGTGCTTTTGCCTTGCAATATTACCATTGGCAATCCCTTCAAATAAATAATATTCATTATCCCAAACTAAGGATAGTACTGTTCGAAAGCGTGCTGTTCTATTTTTTTTATCTTCTAAAGCTGAAAGCAGCTTATTCATATTCGCATCTGCATCTTTAGCGGCACCTGCATAACGTGCAGTAAAAACCCCCGGCTCCATATTTAAGGCTTGTACTTCCAAGCCCGTATCTTCTGAAAAGATATTTGACTTATAGATATCGTAAATTGTTTTTGTTTTCAGTTTTGCATTCTCTTCCAAAGTCTGGCCCGTCTCCTCAATCTCATCATGATATCCAATATCTCTTAACGTCTTTATATGCAACCAATCAAAGTTCAAGATTTGTGCGATTTCTTTGGCCTTATGCGTATTACCCGTTGCGAAAATTAAATTAATGCTGTTCACTCCTACCCTATTATTTTAAGAATTTTATTTGAAGCGCATTCCAAAGTGCTTTTTTCCTTTTATTATCTTGACTCAACCTTTCTAGAGAATGTGTCAACATAATAGAAAAGGATTCAGTTTGGTAAAATACATTGGCTGCAAAAGAAGCATTCATTGATATAACATTTGGCTTTATGCCAATGCAAATGACTTCACTTATATACTCCATCGACAATCTAGACAGATTAAATTGCTCGTCTTCTTTTAATTTTATGAGGCAAACATTTTCTTGTAAATCAAATTTAATAGCCAATAATATTTTAGAGAGTAATTCGCTATGCATATCATAATCACTTGCATATACAACTACCAGCAAATCATCCTTATCGTGCCTAATTATCTCACCCTCAAACCGTTTGGGTATTGAGTATTGGTCATAATCATAAAAAGCTTTATTCAAAATTTATAGTTTCTAGTTATAGCTTAGCCAAATATTATTCTGAATTGTTCTCATAATACTGTATTATAAAGAATATATTAAAATTAACTAAATTTGCAGTGCAAAGTGAATGAATGTGATGATGTATGATTTCTAGCTTTGAGATTTCTTTAATCTTTCGATAAATTGACAATCTTATCTATGATAGCAACAAAATTTTCTGTTACTAAAAGCCCAACATCAAAAATCAGTGATCTTAATTTTGACGACATTCCTTTTGGTAGGTCATTTTCTGATCACATGTTTGTTGCGGATTTTAAAGATGGCGCATGGCATGATATGCGTATCGAACCATTTGCAAGGTTTAGTGTACACCCAGCCAATATTGCGTGGCATTATGGCCAATCTATATTTGAAGGCATGAAAGCCACCAAAAGCGTTGACGGTACACCTATGTTGTTTCGCCCCAAAATGCACGTAGAGAGATTAAATCGTTCTGCAGAAAGATTGTGTATGCCAAAGTTTCCTGAACAAGAATTTGTGGATGCTGTATACGAGTTGGTAAAACTGGAGCAGGAGTGGATTCCAAAAAAAGAGGGCAGTGCACTTTACTTAAGACCTTATATGGTCGCAATGGATGAATTCATCGGTGTACAAGTCGCCAAAACATATAAATTTGTCATATTCTGTTGTCCTGTAGGGCCATATTACAGCGAGCCTGTAAAACTGAAAGCAGAAACTCAATATATTCGTGCTGCGAAAGGAGGTACAGGTGAAGCAAAAGCAGCTGGAAATTATGCAGGTTCTCTATATCCCGCACAATTAGCTAGAGAAGAAGGGTATGATCAAATTATGTGGTTGGATGCTAAGGAGTATAAATACATTCAAGAAGTAGGTACAATGAATATCTTCTTTGTCATTGATGACACTATTATAACACCAGAGATAGATGGTTGTATATTGAAAGGTATTACCCGAGATTCTTCACTTCAGATACTTAAAGAAAAAGGCTATAAAGTTGAAGAGAGAAAAATCAGTATTGATGAAGTTATGGCAGCTGGAAAAAATGGAAGTTTAAGAGAAGTTTTCGGGACAGGTACTGCCGCGGTTATTGCAAATGTCAAAGAAATAGGGTACAAAGGAGATACAATAACTTTAGATCCTGAGACCTACAAAATATCAACTGAATTAAAGGATACTATAAATGGCATTAGAAGTACAAGATTAGAAGATAAATTTGGATGGACAGTTAAGGTTACTTAATAAGGAGAAAATAAACCAAAATATAAAAGCCTGCAGCGTTTAAAACTGCAGGCTTTTTCTTTTTATAAACTTTTAAAAAGCAGCTTATTTAAAAACCACTTTTTTAGAAGTCATTCCTTCTTCAAATCTTAATTGAACGATATAAATACCTGTATTTAAATCTGCTCTATCAACTTGTAAAAAGTTATCATTTACATTTTTGTAAGACCTTAATAATTCACCTTTTAAATTTGTCAATTGTGCTTCTTGAATTATTCTTTCTGAAGTATTGACAATTGTAAAATCAGCAGCTGGATTTGGCGAAATTGTTACAAAATCTTCTTTGATAATATCTTCAGAGCCTGAATCAATAAAATTCCATTGACATGGTAATTCTAAAGCTACACAAGCTCTTGGAAGAATATAATCCATTGTTAAATTAATATTCGCTCTTGCTTTTTCAGCTGACATACCTTCGTTTAAAACCAAACCTTGCTCATGGTAAGAAGTCATTCCCGAAGGATCAGTAGGGTGTGGCAACATATTCCAAGGAATACCCATTCCTGCACCATCTGCTGGAGAAGGCGCATTGGGATCCCACCAGTCAATCACAACACCTTCAGGAATTCCAGAAGAGTTTGCAGGCATGATAAAAGGAAATACACCTTCATAATACGGATGTCCCGCTGTTGCAGAGTTATCCATCGCCATTTGTGTAGTAGGACGCGAAGAGAAGTTAACCCCAGCAGCCGTAAAAATACCATTGGCACCATTAGCTTCTTGAGCCATACCAATTTGCAATGCTCCTTGAACTTGTACAATTGGATCTCCTGTTGTAGGTACAATCAATACATCATCATCATAAGGCGCGAAAATATCGAAAGGACTTTGAACTGAAATCGTGGGTGTCGTATTGTCATTTAACCAAGAAACATCTCCCAAAGCTCCTCCTACGTTTATGCCCAATGCAAAATCATTTGTATTATTTGCAATGTTAACATAATTGGTTGTATCACCAGGTGGTAATCCAAATCCTACTGAAGAACCATCATCTGGTGTCACTGTTAAAACAGTACCATTAATGTCCCCATGAAAAGCTGGAATAACCATAGGTGTTTCTGGTGTGTTATCACCATTTAAGTCTAGTAAAAATTTAGCAGGACCATTAGTTGTTTGAATGATTTCTGAGTAATCAGATAATCCAACCATTCCTAAAGTTAAATATCCGCCTGTACCTACGCCCATAACAACAATTTTAGAGGTATCAATACCAAGATTAGCGGATGTCGCTTTTGCATATCGTACAGCATTTCTACCATCTTGTACACCTCTGTAAGCCGCTTGGATTAATCCTAGTGCTCTTTCAGGTTGCGTTGGTGCAAGAGGGTTCCAACCTCTTCTATAATCACAAGAAGCGGCAACATAGCCTCTTCTGGCAAACATCTTACAATATTCAACAACTGAAGAATCTTGGCGTGTACCAGAAATTTGTCCATTTGTTACATTAGGTAAGAAGTTTCCTGTGTGAAATAAAAGTACCATAGGTCTGTCGGTTTCTGTATCACCAGCTGGCCTATAAATATCCATTGGCAATGGAATCGGTACCGTTTCCATTACAATGGGTAAGAAGAGTACTGTGGCATTAACGCCATAAATTTCTGTAGTAACTTCAACATCAGTAAAGACCTCTTCCAGATATCTTTCCTGTGCTTGCGTAAAGCTAAAACAACAAAAAGTTAAAATGATTAGTGTAAAATAATTTTTCATATAAGTGAGTTTAGTAGTAATTCTAAAATTAGTAATTTTTAATTTATTTTTTCAAGTCATACGTCCAAGAAATATAACCTAGTCGCCCAATTCGTGGTCCACCATATGTTTGAAATTGTTTATTGTCTAAAATATTAGAAGCCCCAATTTTCAATACAGAATTGATTTTCTGCAAACCAAAACTGATTTGAGCATCAAGCATATCATAAGTCGGAACAAGACCAGTAAACTGCGGTGATCCTTCAAACAAAAATCCTTCAATCCATTTGTAATTAATATTAAAGCTGAAGTTTCTAACAGAACCTATTTCTAAATTCCTTCCTGCAAAACCAAGATTGTATTTATGTTCAGGGGTATTAAAAGCTGGAATGATTGGATCATCTGCAATATCTTTATTCAATTTATTCCAAGAGTAATTTCCATTAATTGTAAAATTAGAATCGAGATAATAATTTAATCCAATTGAAAAGCCTTGAGTTGTCACTCTATTTTTTGAATTGGCAGAATATCTAAAGGGTTGGATCCGATTGATTGATACCAAGTTATTGACAAGTGTATAATCAAAATCAACGCCAATATTAAATCCTAAGAAATTATCGTAAATACTATAATAATATCCCGCATCTACAAATAACTTTTCAAATAAAGTCGTTCGAAATCCTGCCTCGAATGTCTTAACCTTTTCAGGTTCTACTGGTGCAATATCAAAACTATCTAAGGCCGCCAAATTGTTTTGAGCAAAATAATCTAATAGAGACTCAACAGTGACTAAATCTTGTACACCATCAATATTACCTGATAAAATAGCACGCCCTACATTTAAGTTCAAGTATTGATCTGATAAAGTAGGATTTCTTATCGCTGAAGAGAATGAAATTCGAAAGAAATTATTTGCCGATGGCGTATAAACCAAGGAAGCTGCTGGAGAAACTAGAAAATTGAAATTTTGATTTTTATCCCCTCTTACAGCTACTGAAGCTTTTAATTTATTATCAGCAAATGATTTCTGCAAACCTGTATAAAAGCCAACTTCGGAATTTTTTATTTTTTCTCCATTGCCATCAGAAAATACCGTACCATTGGATTCTGGAGCATACAACCTATAGTTGGCTCCCACAGTAATTTCATTCATCCACGTCGGTGTGAATTTGTATTCACCATGCACATGATAAAGCGATGAATTATCAAAAAACTTTGTTCCAGATGTTGAGTCGCTTCTTAATGTTGATGTGATTCTTGAAAACTCTTCATCAAATCTTGTTGTACCCGGTGCATAGAATTCTTTGGCATTAGAACCATTATACCCAGGGCCATTGGCATAATCAGCGGCTTGCTGATGCCATTGATCAAACAATTCGCTATTGTCAACAAAAAATTGTTGCGCACCTTCTACATCAAAATTGACGACCACTTGGCCTGTAACAGGATCAAAAATGACTTCCGGTACGGGATATCCCAAGTCAACTATCTGACTAAAAGGACTTGATATATCCCCTGTGCCGTTTTGCCAAAATGAGGCATAGTCAATTGACCATTCTCTATTTACTTTAGCGTTTTCTTGAAGCTGTAAAGCAGTAAAGTATGGATCGTAAGAATCCCCTGCACTGGTTCTTGTTGTGTATGCGCGTATGAAAAATTTATTCTTTTTTCTATACTCTAATTTATTTTGTAAAAAAGTAATGCCTTTTAAACTAAATCTATTGTCGCCTTGATATACAGTAGTACCTGATCCAAAATTAGCTCCAAATATTAACTCGGGAGACTGCTCTTGCAAATCTGGTTTTGTTCTAAAATGAAAAGCACCCGCTGCTTTATAGTTTCGCGTATTATAGTCAACGAGGTCTATTTCTTCATAACCTGTTCTATGCCATGTTCTGATTGTTCCTATCCTGGCATCACTTAATGACACTGAAGAAAAGTCATTACTGCTCTGATATTCGTCACCATAAATATTTACAGCATCATAGCCACCTGGGTTATCTACACCTGTTTCTGTATCAAAAACAGGATCAAAATTTTCAGCAACCCAATCATCTGCGCGTAATACTTCTGCATTAATTTTATAGGCAAAAGCTTTATTACCGTCTTTATTTTTAATGGCTTGCGCCCACCTCACTGCCCCTTGTAATAAATTTCTTTCGCCGCCTTTTATTGAAGCTGATAAACCCTCATGGAAAAAAGGATCTTTTGTCTCCATACTAATTACACCATTAAATGCATTAGGCCCATAAAACGCAGAACTGGCGCCAACAATAATTTCGACTTTATTGACATCTAATTCAGAAGAGCCCAAAAAGTTTCCTAGAGAAAAATTGAGTCCTGGCGCTTGATTGTCTACCCCATCAATAATTTGTAATGACCTTACCGGACTTGTAGAATTAAATCCTCTTGTATTGATAACTTTAAATCCCAAACTTGCCGCTGTTAAATCAATACCTTTTAATGCGCCTAAGCCGTCATAAAAGTTTGCTGCAGGTGTTTCTTTTATAGCAATAATATCCAATGCCTCTATGGTCAAAGGAGACTCCTTTTGCTTATCCGATATCCGTGATCCCTTGACAACTACTTCTTCAATAACACTCGAACTTTCCGTTAAAACGACATTTACCCGTTTGTCATCTTCAATAGTTACTATTTTATCGCCATATCCAATGTAACTAAATACAACATTAAATGGGTAGGGCTTATCTGTTGTAAATTCAAAACTGCCATCCCAATCCGTAATTGTCCCTTCACTAGTGCCTTCAATTATAACGTTTGCACCAATAATAGCATCATTATATGCCGCATCAGTTACTACACCTTTGATAGTGTTTTGACAAATTACACTACAAGGAAACGTCAAAATCAGTATCGCAAACAATACTTGTGTTTTTCTAATCATATTAAAAATTGGTTACAAGAACTAATATTTTCAGCATTATGGAATTTAACAAAAATTTGGCAGCTGTAATAATACAGTTCCTAACATCTTGGAATAGTGGGGTTTAATGTACGTTTATTTGCTTAAAGATCGATTTTACCATCAATCCATAAGTTTCTGCGCTCAAAATAATAATTAAGCTTGTAGAAATCTAAATTTAGCAGTCTTGGTTCTTTAGATAAAAGGTTTTTTTCAATAATTTGAGATCTTTTTTGATAAAATTTAATGAATTCTTGATGAAAGCCCCAATCTTGAAGCTTAACGGCTAGGTTTTCGAGGTTAGTTGGAATCTCCTGACCTGTATATTTTAGTACTAAAAGATTATTTATAGCATTGCGCGTTTTCTCTAAGAAAACTTTGTTTTTTTCTAATCCCAAATGTTCTATCTGATTATCTACATGCTGTAATTTATAGCCTTTTTTTATTATGGCTTTCGCCAAATGCAAGTCTTCATATCCATATCCTTTTACCTCTTCTAAAAATGGTACATCTAGAATGACATTTCTCTTAACTAGAAAATTATTAGAATGAAAATATTTGATGGGATACTTATTTCTAATAGCTGCATTTTGGGTTTCCTTTTTCGTTCCATACAACCAATGCAACTTTTTAGTGTACGCTCTAGGAGGCTTTGGCGAATACCCTCTTCCACCTGAAACGACATCATATTTATCAATAAGCGCAGCATAGGTTTTTATAAAATTTTTATCTCTAATTTTTGAATCACAATCCAAAAACAAAAGATGCTCATAACGTGCAGATTTTGCTAACCAGTTTCTAATCTTAGCGCGACCTAAATTTCGCGAAAGCTCAGTATAATTTACTCCAAAATATCCTCTTAGAATACCATTGGCATTCTTAAATTCAACCTTGGATTGATCATCAAATGCCAGAATCTCAAAGGCTATTTTAGCCTTTTCACATTGCTTTTGCAGGACATCAACTAATTTGACAACTTTATAATTATATATGGGAATAAGTATCGAAAGCATCTGATTACAAGATTAATAAATTTTAAACTCCTATCCTTTTTTGCTTGCTTTAAAAGTAAAATTACCCCACTTGACTTCTTTTTAACCCTATTTATCGGCTCTAAATCCAATATCATCAGTGATTCTCTTATTCATCTTTAATTTAACCGCTTTCATCGGAATAGGATATATTTTGGCTCTAGCCCAACTTATATTTGCAATAGAAAACAATACCAATGAAAAATTTAATTACTACAAGCCTATTATTATTAAGCTCATTTATTTCTTTTTCCCAAAACATAATTGGAAAAATTGTAGACGATTCTGAAAAAGGCATTTATTATGCAACAGTCGCATTGTACACAGCAGCGGATAGCACCTTTCAAGAAGCAGAATTTACTGATGAAAATGGTGAGTTTAAATTTGACAACTTAAATGATGGCAAGTACTATCTCGAGATAAACATGTTGGGATACCAAGATAATCTTATATCGGATATCTCCATTCCCAATCAAAAAGAAAACCTGGTAATTACCTTAGATACGGACGCTAATATCTTGTCTACAATTGAGATCAAGGACAGAATGCCACTCCTCGAGCAAAAAGCAGATAAATTGATCGTCAATGTGGCTGACAACATTACAAATACGAGTGGTAGTTTATTAGACGTGATGAAAAAAGTACCCGGCATGATTGTCATCAATGATCGATTAACTATGGCAGGATCGGGAACACCAACAATCTTACTCAATGGCAAAAGCACTCAATATGTTGACATGGATGCTTTATTAAGAGACATGCCTGGAGACAATATTAAAAAAGTAGAAATCATCCACCAACCTGGTGCTGAATATGAGGCTGCAGGAAGCGGCCCTATCATCAATATTATTCTTAAAAAGAATTCTTTGTTTGGCACCAATGGCTCAGTCACATTAGGTGTAGGCAGAGGAAATGAATTGTGGGATTACACAACGGGTCTGAATCTGAGTCATTACGCTGGAAGAATAAATATTACAGGTGGTTTAGGCTACGCTAAAAATGCATATTATGAAGAGATTAACCTCAATAGAAGACTGACTACTATCTCTGACAATTTAAATGGGACATATGCCCAAACAAATAAGGATGCCGCCCAGCCTAAAAGTTACAGAGGAAATATAAGAGTAGATTGGGATGCAACGGATAAGCATAGAATCGGTATTGAATCAAAATATTACACAAGCGACAATCAACGTATCGCCACAAATATTACAAACGTAGACTTAAGCAATCCGACTCTTCAAGATTACAGATTAAATACAGATAATGATATCAATAGAAGTTGGACTTATACTTCCATTAATCCCTATTACATATTTGAAATCGACACCTCTGGTCAAAAGATAGAATACGATGTCAATTTTGCACGATATGATAGAGAAGGCATAAACACATTAACCACGATTAATAATATTGACAACTCGATTCAAGCTCAAAGGTACACTCAACCCGGAGTTAACAATATTTTTGCAACATCATTAGATTATACAAAACCTTTAAATAAAGTTTTTGAGTTGAGAACGGGATTGAAGTATAGTGATGCAGATTTAGACAATGATTTGAAATCTGAATTTTCAGTAGGTAATAATGAGTGGGTAAATAATGAGCAACAAAGTAATCACTATTTATTTGGTGAAACCATTTATGCAGCTTATACAAAATTGTCATTTTCCTCAGGCGATTGGTCAGGAACAGCAGGATTGAGATATGAAAAGAGTAAATCCGTGGGTGAATCTTTAACCTTAGACTCTACACTCACAAGAGACATCTCAAAATTATTTCCGAGTTTTAGTATATCTAAAAAATTGGGCTCTATACTTACTTCAACAGTTTCTTACAGTTACAGAATAGACAGACCGCGATATTCAACACTTAATCCGTTTGTTTATTATTTAGATCCGTTTACATTCGAACAAGGAAACCCAAACATTAGACCTGAATTGACACATAGTGCAAAATTTACTTTAAGTTATGAAGGGCAACCCTTTTTTAATGTCGAATATAAAAAGTCAAACAATGCGATCGTTGAGGTGACAACGCAAGAGCCCGATTCTCAAGAGGCTTCAAAAACAGATGTCAATTTTGACAACCAAACTATATTGAGTGCGAGTCTATTTTTTCCACTTGACTTTATACCAGGTGTGAGCAGTGGTTATGGAGGTGTAATTGTAACAGATAATAAATACAATAGTGTTTTTAACGAAGGAAACTTTGATCAAGGTAAATTTAATACGACACTTTTTATATCAGCTGAAATTGATCTGCCACTCGATATTAATGCAGAATTAGGTGGCTGGTATACTTCCGGATCTCAAGAAGGTATTTTCCAATCTGAGTACTTATATGGAACAAGCTTTGCACTTTCTAAAAAATTCATGGATAATAAGGCTAAGATTAGTTTTGGGATAGAAGACTTTGCCAATAAATTCTGGAACGCTAGAGTCGATTATCAACAAGACATGGATTTAACAGTTAAATGGCAAGCGCCTGTGGTTAATATGAGATTAAGTTATAAATTTGGTAATCAGCATTTAAAATCAAAAGGTAAAAGAAAAGGAAGCGCTTCTGAGGAAATCAACAGAGCTTCGCAAGGCAATTAATTTGGTAAATAAAATAAACAAGTCCGACATCTATATATTGATATTGTTTTTTGCAGTAGCGATACCCATATCAGTAGGAACAGGAAACTATAAAGACAATTTTACAGGGAATTTCATAGACGCCTTGATCTATGCCGTATTTACCTTTGTAGTGACGTACATTATAGTCTATCAATTGTTTCCAAGATTTTTGCCTAAGAAAAAAATCTTCCTACTATTTCTTTCAGTCATTGGCGTCATGATTGTTTTTGGATTGCTTGAATTACATGCCTATAGGCTTGCAGTGGGCAAAGGTTTACTAAAGGTTGACTTGCTTAATCTGATAACTTGGTCGATCTCTTCTAGCACAGAAAACGTAGGTATTTTGGTTGGTATTTTATTAGGAAAGAAATTTTACGAAGCACAATTGGAATTGGAAAAAAGAGAAATACAAAAAAGAGAAAACGAGTTGAGACTATTAAAATCTCAAATTGATCCTCATTTTTTATTCAACAACTTGAATACGGTAGATTCATTAATTGATAAAGATCCAAAAATTGCCAAAGAGTACCTGAATCATTTGTCAAAACTTTATAGATATTTAATAAGTACAAAAGACGACGATGTTGTCACGGTTGCAGATGAATTAGGATTTGCTGAAAACTACATGTACTTGATTGAAAAAAGATTTGGCAGAGCTTATCAGTTTTCGATTTTAAACAACACTGCAGCGCATGATAAATTTATTCCGCCCGGAGCATTACAGACCGTGTTAGAAAATGTTGTCAAGCACAACGCGGCTTCGGAAGATGAACCGATTATTACAGACATCGTTTTAGATGCGCATCAGATAGCCATTACAAACAATGTCAAACCCAATTTTAAAGCTCAGGAAACGACAGGCACCGGATTACAAAATTTAAAATCAAGATATCTTTTGCTTACTGACAAAAATATAGAAATAATAAATTCAGATAGATATCAAATTGTTTTACCGCTCATCAAAGCCGTTTCCTAATGAAGATACTTGTATTTGAAGATGAGATTCCCGCCTACGAAAAATTGCTTGCGCATATAGAAAAGGCATTTCCCGATGCACAAATTTTAGCATGGGCACGCTCTATAAAAGAAGCACAACATTTTCTAGGGAAACACGATGACATAGATTTGATCTTCTCAGACATTGAACTTATGGATGGTTTGAGTTTTGATGTTTTTGAACAACATAAAATAAAATGCCCTATTATATTTTGCACGGCATTTGACCAATATCTTTTTCAGGCATTTAAAACTAATGGTATTGCGTATTTACTCAAACCTTATTCGGAGGAAAACTTCACCGAAGCCATAGAAAAGTATCAGTCCTTAATATCATTCTCAAAACTTAATGTCAATAACGATGTACTTTCGGAATTAAAGAATATCATTAATTCAAATAAAAAGTCTTTTAAGAAAAGATTTAGCATTAAAAAAAGAGACGGCATCAAACTGCTCAACACAGAACAAATTGTTGCTTTTAAAGCCAATGGAGATTTTAGTTTCGCGTTTGACCAAGAGGGACAAAAACACATGATCAATGAAGCCATCGGTAACATTGAAGACAAAATTGATCCTGCTCAATTTTATCGTGTTAATAGAAGTGAGATTATTAACATTGATTTTATCGAAAAGATTGAGCCTTACTTTAAGAATAAGCTGTCAATAAAAATGAGTCATCTTAATGAGGTGTTGTATACTAGTTCGAGTAAGACGAAGGAGTTTAGGGTGTGGTTGGAGAAGTAGGTGTCATTTTACTTATAGTTGCAGAAAATTTCTTGGGTAGGGGTAAATTTAATTTGTGTTACAACAATTAAATCAAATGCAGAATCAGGATTTTCTTGATTTTAGGATTTACTTGATGAGGTAGGCTTCTATAAAAAAAACATTTCGGTTTTGTCACAA
>ENA-ORXM01000613-ORXM01000613.1-marine-metagenome-genome-assembly--contig:-NODE-613-length-60046-cov-5.999050_pt1 | contig 60046 bp, 57 predicted proteins | sample MGYA00237867_ERZ511480 | MGnify/ENA primary metagenome ERZ511480 (study PRJEB26309, sample SAMN06266103) | marine metagenome | isolation source: Algal blade | place: United Kingdom:Sidmouth, United...
AACCGCAACGCCCTATGACCCCCACCGGCACGAGAACCTCCCGATTGCTGCTTGACAACAAGACAGGAACACCCCCCCTGTCAACCTCTTCGGCCAGCAGGGGTTTGAGTCCCTCAACCTCTTGGGTCAGAATTTCTCGAACCCCAGCACGCCGCAGCTCATCGATCAGGGGAAACGTGCTGTCCATGACGTTAGTCAGGGAGAAAATGCGAGTGGGCGTTGAGGGACTCGAACCCCCGACCTGCGCGGTGTAAACGCGATGCTCTAGCCAACTGAGCTAAACGCCCTTGATCTGCCGAAGCAGAGCCGGGATCTTAGTCGCAGTCTTGGACCATACAGACCACTCCGCGATCCTCGTCACTCGTCGACCCCGAGCGGGTTCGTGACCCTCGCCGGCTTTGTGAGCGTTTGACCTCTATCTGTCACTCGCAGGCATAGAAGCTTCACATCACCGTCATCAGACAGAAACTCAGCCCTCTCCGAAAGTTCGTAGCCTTGAAGGCTTCACTCCCTTTGCTGGACGTCAATGACTCGTCGCCTTCCAAAACGTCGCCCTGCGATCATGCTCCTCGGCCTTCTGGTCGCCGCTCTGGCTTTCGCTGTGAACGGATCTGCAGAGACGGGTTCACCTGTCACGATGGTCGAGTCCGGAGCTGCCGCTGTCCTCGTGGTTGATGGCATCGAGTACGAGTTTGGACTCGACACATGCTTCGTCGGCGAGGACTCCTTCGTCGTCGCCGGCCACGGCCAACAGAACGACGAAGACTTCCGCGTGCTCGCCTCGCCGAGCGAGGTCGAACTTGCGTTCGGAGTGATTGACGAATCTGCGCCGGTCCCTGATAGCAGCCGTTGGTTCGGAACCAAGGACAGCGTGTCGTGGACGTCGAGGCAGAGCAGCGTGACAGCCCGCCTGAAACTGATCGAGCGCCTCGACGAGAGCGAGACTCAGCACGATGCCGAACTCAACATCAACTGCGGCGCTGCCTCCTAGCGAGAAGCCTCGGCCGCCCAGCGCCGCCACATGGCGACAAGCTGCTCGAGCAACTCAGGAGTGGCGGCCACGATCGGCGCCCGTCGCTCAGCCGGGTCGAATGTGACCAAGTCCAGGCCTGCTCCCTCGCCCACGGCGGCGCCAGCTTCTGCACACACCAGCGCAGCTCCGAGGTAGTCCCACACGCCGTGGGCGCCGTCGACATCCACGAACCCGTCGAAGGCACCGGTGGCGACCGCACACATGTCGAGAGCCGCTGCTCCGTACACCCGGAACTGTCGCCAACCGCCATGGCTTGGCGGAAGGCCGGAGAACGACAACAAAGCGTCGGCCATGTCGGTGACATTCGAGTGAATGGGGTTGCCCTGCGGGCGAACGAGTTGCGCCCGCATACCTTCGCCCCGGACGGCTTCGTACCTGTCGCCCAGCGCCAGGTTCGTGACCGAGGCGGCTAACGGGCCATCGGCGTCAACAGCGCACAGGCTGGTCGCGAACCAAGGAAGGCCATGTGAAGCATTCGTCGAGCCATCGACAGGGTCGACCACGACCGTGATTTCGGCTGACTCGTTGGCGCTGACCAGGCCGGACTCTTCGGTCAGCACTCGCAAGCCAGCGTCGAGCAGCGGTTGAATCATGACGTCATCGGCGACAACATCGTGGGCGTACTGAGTGTCCTTCTTACCGCTGAGACCCCAGTCGTCGAGGCCGGCGAGTGCGTAGAGCACATCGTTGGTCAAGCGATCGAACAAGCTGATGAGTGCTGCGCCGTCCACAGACCGACGCTACCGCTGTAGATCCTTCACCAGGAGTTGCGCCGGATTCGCTCAATCATCTGGCAGGATTGCGGCTATGGCGATTCTCGACGTTCCGGGGTTCGTGGCCGACCTCAAGGACCACGCCGCAGATCACGGATTTCACGTGCACGATGAGCGGCACTTCATCGAGACCTACTCGATGCGCCAAGCTTGGGAAGTCGACCTCCACCCCGAGCGTGCCTGCGGTGGTCCACTTGATTTGCACCTCGCCATCGAACTCGACCCACGCACGCTGCTCATGTTCGAAGACGCCATGCTCGAATTGCCTGAAGAGGCAGAGCCTCCACCCGGCTTCGAGTTCCCCCTGATCTTCACCTGGGTCATGCCGCCGCTGCCCAAGGGCCCTGATCTGCTTCGTCTTGCCACCGACCTCGCCGGCGTCGGCGGCGTTGGTCTTCCTCTCGAGGTGTCCGCCATCGACTCGACCGTTTCGGTCACCGACGCCCCTGAGCGCACGCTGTCGATCCAGGCCAAGCTCGAACTCTCACTGGGCGATCTCTTCATGCACCGCGAGAATCTCTGCGAGGTCTTCGACCGTTGCTACGAAGTCAGCGAATTCTTGCTCGACCGGGCTCCGGTTTGGCTCGACGACATCTGAGCGCGTAGCGGTCCTGCGAATCGATGTTGTGAGCTCCAGCGAGCAACTCGGGTTTCGTCGAAGACGAAGACGTCTAGCGGCCGCCGGAGACGTTCACGAGCGTGCCGGTCACGTAGCTGGCGGCATCTGAGGCCAAGTACAGGATCAGCCCTGCCACTTCGTCTGCGGTGCCGCCTCGCTGCATCGGCACGTTTCCAGCCAAGCGCTCGACGCGATCAGGGATTCCAGCGCTGGCGTGGATCTCGGTGTCGATCAGGCCGGGCCGAACAGCGTTCACCCGGATCCCTTCGGTCGCCACCTCCTTCGCCAGGCCGATCGTCATCGTGTCCATGGCGCCCTTCGTCGCTGCATAGTCGATGAACTCATTTGCACTGCCCAGATACGACGCAGCGGACGACACGTTGACGATCGCTCCACCTTCGCCGCCATGGGCGGTCGACATACGGCGCACCGCTTCGCGAGCGCACAGGAACGCTCCGATGATGTTGACGTCGACCACTTCCCGCAGCCGCTCGATGCTGAAGCTCTCGAGACGCGAGGCCGTGTGCAGAATGCCGGCATTGTTCACCAGCACGGTGAGCGGACCGAGCTCGGCTTCGGTTTCTTCGAACAAGTCGATGACTTGCTGCTCGTCACTCACATCGGCTTGCACCGCCATCGCCGAAACGCCCGCAGCCCGACAGTCAGCCACCACGGAGTTGGCTGCGTCTGCGTTGTTTGCGTAGTTGACACAAACGTCGTAACCCTCGGCCGCTGCCATTCGAGCCGTAGCAGCCCCGATGCCTCGGCTTCCACCAGTGATCAACATGACGTTCGACATCTGGGCATCATCGCACGGGCGGCGCCACGACATGCTCGGTCGGTTCGACGCAGCGAAGACCACGGCCCATGATGACGGTATGCAGTTTGTCGACCCGCAACCCGCTCCTTCGACACCGGCCTCGGTGTACGACCTCGCCACACCGCTGGCATCTGGCTCGACCGTTGGTCTCTTCGCCAACGGCTTCCCCGACTCTGTCGCGTTCCTCGACAAGGTCGAGACGGCGCTCGCAACTCAACTCGACGGCGCCTACTTCGTCCGCTTCGACAAGGGCAACGCCTCGCGGCTGGCCACCGACGAAGAAGTCGCAGCTGCAGCAGAACAATGCGACGCAGTAGTCGCTGCCTACGGGCATTGAGGCTCGTGCACCACCGGCACCGTGCGTGACGGCATCAACATCGCCCACAAGGGCACCCCGGCAATCGCCCTCGTCACCGAGGAGTTCTGGCCGCAAGGCGACTTCGTTGCTCAGGCGGCCGGTATGCCCACGATCCCTCGCATCCAGCTTCCCCACCCTGTCGCTGGCACCGGATCAGCGGCGATGTCCGCCGAAGCGGAACGCATTGCCGGTGAAATCATCGGCTTGCTCCGCGGAACCCCCGCATGACCCGCCAACTGATCGAGGCAACCGACGAAGAAGTCGCCCTCGAATGGCTGCACGACAACGGTCGCACCGATGGTCTGCCTGTCGTCATCCCCACCGCCGCTCGCGTTGATCGCATGGTGCTGGCCAGCGGCATCGACGGCTCGCTCGACGTAGGCCCCATGGGGCCGGGCAATGGGGCAACGACCATCGAGGCGATCGCCACCAATGCGGTGATGGCCGGCTGTCGCCCCGACGACATGCCGGTCGTTCTCGCCACGGTTCAGGCCATCATGCAGACACCTTTCGATCTCACCGAGGTGCAGGGCACGACACACAGCATCGCTCCCCTCAGCATCGTGTGTGGACCGATCGCCGAAACCCTCGGTATCAGCAGCGGCTTTGGAGCCCTCGGCCCCGGCCATCGAGCCAATGCCTCGATCGGACGAGCCGTGCGACTCTGCATGATGAACATCGGCGGCGCTCGCCCCGGGGTCTCCGACATGGCGTTGCTCGGCCACGGGGGCAAGTTCTCGTTCTGCATGGCCGAAGACACCGTGTCTTCGCCTTGGGAGCCACTGCACACCAGCCTCGGCTACGCAGCCGAAGACAGCGCCGTGATCGTCGTCGGAACCGAAGCACCCCACTCGGCAGTTTTCGTAGCTGATGCCGACGATCCGACATCGACCGACCGGTTGCTCGACACCGTCGCCGCCGTCATCGCAAATGTCGGGTCGAACAACGCCTACTTCCGATGTGGTTCGGTCGCCGTGGCCTTCAACCCCGAACATGTTGGAGTTCTCGAAGCGGCCGAACTCAGTAGGAGCGATGTTCAGCAGCAACTCTTCGAGCGGGCCACCAACACCCGAGCAACGCTCGCTCGTCTCAATCCGGCCTTTGCTGGTAGGGGCCAACCCGATGACACCATTCGCGCCGTCGCCGACCCGAACGACCTCCTGGTGTTCGTTGCCGGAGGACCCGGCTTGTACACCTCTGTGTTCCCCTCATGGGGAGCAGGCGGCCACAACAACCCCATCGTGTCGCATCCCATCACCACCGACCTCGCTTGTGAGATCCCAACCCTCGCACCCGACCACGCCTCACCCAGCAACGGAGCCACCCCATGACGACCATTCCCACCGCCCCCTTCGGTTCCACCGGACACGAGTCGACTCGGGTCTTGTTCGGCGCCGCCGCGCTCGGGGGAATGAGCCAGGAACGCGCCGACGCCACGATGGAGATCGTCCAGCGCTGGGGCATCAACCACATCGACACCGCTGCTTCCTACGGCGAGTCTGAAGACCGTCTCAAGCCCTGGCTTGCCACACATCGCAGCGAGGTCTTCCTCGCCACCAAGACCGGAGAGCGCAAGGGCGACGCCGCTCGCTCCGAACTCGAGCGCTCACTCGAACGCATGGGCGTCGACCAGATCGATCTGATCCAACTGCACAACCTGGTCGAGGACGACGAGTGGGAGATCGCTCACGGTCCCGGCGGTGCGGTCGAGGCCTTGGCGAAGGCACGTGATGAAGGGCTCGTGAAGAACATCGGGGTCACCGGCCACGGTGTCAGGATTCCCGGCATGCACCTCCGTAGCCTCGAGCGCTTCCCATTCGCCTCGGTGCTGTTTCCCTACAGCTATGTGATGATGGAGAACCCGGCCTACCGCCACGATGTCGAAGCGCTGCTCGACAAGTGCGCCACCGACGGTGTTGCCGCGCAAACCATCAAGGCGATCGCCCGAGGTCGTTGGGCCGAGGGCTCCGAAGCCAAGAAGTTCAGCTGGTACGACCCGCTGACCGATGCCGAGACCATCGGTCGAGCCGTTGCGTGGGTGCTGTCGGACGACCGTGTCTTCTTGAACACATCGAGCGATGCTCGCCTCATCGAGATGGCTCTCAGCGCCGCCGCTGGCAAGCTCATGCGCCCGAGCGACGACGCCATGGCCGCCGACGTTCTGGCTGAAGGCATGACCCCGCTCTTCGACGGAACCGACCTCGAACGCATCTGAGTATTGGCCTTCGGCCAAACCCGAGTTCTTCGCTGACCCCCACAACGTCGCTCCAACAGTCTGTGAGTGACTACGTCTCGAACAGTGCGGCCACGACGTCGCCCAGGGCCGTGGCGTCGTCACCTGCGTTCGGTCGCCCTTTGAACCCGGCCATGCGGCCGTACGTGTCTGCGGCTGATCGATGGAATCCGTCGGGCAACCCAGCCGCAGCGAACGAGTCGGCGATCTCTTGCATCTCTGGCTCGAAGCGCCAGGCCTTCGGGCCGACCATTGCCGGTGAGCGTTCGCTCCGCTTGATCAGCTCGGGCATCGAGGTCTCCCACTCGGCCAACAACGACTCGCTGACGCCCTCGGCTTCAGCGAGTGCCCGGATCGAATACAGCAGAGCGGTGGTGCCTTTGGTCCAGCCGGCGAAGCACATCTTCACTGCCGAGGCAGCGCCCGCTGCCCCGTCGACCAGACGCACGTCGAGATTGCTGCCGGCGAACAGATCAACAACGCCAGTAGAACCGGCTCCGGACAGATACAGCCTCGTGGTGCCCGGCTTGGCGGGCGGAGGCCCGACAATGCCACCGTCGACCATGTCGCTGAACAGCGCTGCGATGGATCGAGCGGTAGCTGGCGAGACAGCGTTGGCGTCGACGTACTGTCCGCAGAAGCCGAGCTCGGCCACGATCTGTGCTTGTTCGAGGGCACTGCCGGGCGGACATACTGAGATGATCGTGTCGACCTGGTCGACCATGGCAGCAAGCGTTCCAATGTCGGTCAGCCCCACGTCAACAGCACGGCTCACCGTCTCGGGTGATCGTCCCTCGCTGGCCCACCGCACTGGCCGGTCCGGGTCAGCGGCAAGCAAAGCCCGCCCGATCTCGGCGCCCATGGCGCCCGGGTGCAACAGTCCAATCGGCATCAGGCGAGGTTAGGTGCTACATCATGTCGGTGACCGAATCCCTCTTCACCGCACTTCTCGCCGTTGGCGAGCCCGATGCATCGTTCCTCACCGTTCCCGACGGCCCGGCGCTGACCTACCGCCAGGTGGCTGACCGCTCGGCCCAGCTCGCCGGGGCGCTCGTTGCTGCGGGGGTCGAGCCGGGCGACCGAGTGGTCGTGCAGGTCGACAAGTCGGTCGACGCCTTTGCGCTGTACCTGGGTTGCCTTCGCTCGAAGGTGGTGTTCGTTCCCATCAACACGGCGTATACCGACGCCGAGGTGCAGTACTTCGTCGACAACGCCGGAGCGAGCTTGTTGGTCTGTTCACCAGCTCGCTCTGGTGATCTGGCAACCATCGCAGGCCGGGTCGAGAGCCTGGGTGCTGACGGCACAGGCTCGCTCGCTGATCTCGCCGCTTCGGCCGAGCCGTACCACGGCGTGGCCGAGGCGACAGCCACCGACATTGCCTGCATTCTCTACACCTCCGGCACGACCGGTCGCTCCAAAGGCGCCATGCTCACCCACGGGTCGCTACTGGTGAACGGACAGGCCCTGCATCAGCTCTGGGCCTTCGAGCCGGGCGACGTGCTGTTGCACATCCTTCCGGTGTTCCACGTGCACGGGCTCTTCATCGCTTTGCATTGCGCCATGCTCAACGGCTCCGAGGTGTTGTTCTGCCCCGGCTTCGATACAGCGCAGGTCCGCTCGCTCCTCCCCCACGCCACCGTGATGATGGGCGTGCCCACGCACTACATCCGCCTTCTCGCCGATCCGGACTTCGGCGCAGCCGACACCGAGTCGATTCGTCTGTTCACCTCGGGATCGGCCCCCATGACGGCGCTGGTCCACGATGAGTTCACCGATCGCAGCGGCCACCGCATCGTCGAGCGCTACGGCATGACCGAGTCCGGTATCATCACGACCAACCCAGTCGACGGTGAACGAATCGCTGGCACCGTCGGGTTCGCTCTTCCCGGGATGGAGATGCGAGTCCAAGGCGGCAGTGTCCAGATCAAGGGTCCTCACCTCTTCGCTGGCTACTGGGAGATGCCGCAGAAGACCGCCGAGGCGTACACCGAAGACGGTTGGTTTCTCACCGGCGACGTCGGCGAGGTGGATCATGAAGGCCGCCTCACCCTCGCTGGCAGAGCCGGCGACATGATCATTTCGGGTGGCTACAACGTCTACCCCAAGGAGATCGAGCTCGTGATCGACGAGACTCCCGGCGTCGATGAGTCGGCGGTGATCGGCCTACCGCACCCCGACTTCGGCGAGGGCGTCGTGGCCGTTGTGGCTTACGAGCCCGGCGCCGATCGTTCAGCGGTCGATGCAGCCATCCAGCAGCGTTGCGGGGACGAGCTCGCCCGGTTCAAGCACCCGAAACACATCGTTGGCGTCGACCAACTGCCCCGCAACGCCATGGGCAAAGTGCAGAAGGCAGCCATGCGCACCGAACACACCGCCATGTTCACTGCGTGACCCCGAAACGACACCGTTCTGCGGCACACCAGCCTCAAAAGTGAGCGCAGGGTGCCGCAGAACGGGATGTCAGAACGCTGGAGCCTTGGGTTGTTTAGTTGCGGCCCACGTCGGTCAGTTCTTCAGCATCGTCGACACGGGAAACCGGTGAGTCAATCGAGCGACGTGCCTTGGTGGCGATCTGGTCCGGGGTGTTGTCCACGGGCTGATAGCGAGCGATTTCCGCACGCCCCACAACCATGTGGTGCACTTCGTCCGGGCCGTCAGCCAGACGCAGGGTGCGCTGCTGGGTATACATGTCAGCCAGCGGAGTCCACTGCGAAACGCCGGTGGCGCCGTGCATTTGGATGGCCTGGTCAATGATGTCGCACACCTTCTCGGGCACCATTGCCTTGACAGCAGACACCCAGACGCGGGCTTCAGCGTTGCCCATGAGGTCCATGGCCTTGGCGGCCTTGAGCACCATCATGCGGCAGGCCTCGATCTCGATGCGGGCTCGAGAGATGATCTCGGTGTTGCCACCAAGGGCCACGAGGGGCTTACCGAACGCTTCACGCACGAGGCCACGCTCGACCATGAGCTGCAGGGCCTTCTCGGCTGCACCGATGGAGCGCATGCAGTGATGGATACGACCCGGGCCGAGACGAAGCTGCGAGATCTCGAAGCCGCGTCCTTCGCCGAGGAGCATGTTCGACTTGGGGACACGCACGTCGGTGAAACGGATGTGCATGTGGCCGTGCGGAGCGTCGGACTTGCCGAACACGTGCATCGGGCCGAGGATCTCGACACCGGGGGTGTCGATGGGGACCAGGATCTGGCTCTGTTGGAGGTGAGGAGCCGCATCCGGATTCGTGCGACACATCGTGATCATGATCTTGCAACGAGGATCGCCAGCGCCGGAGATGTAGTACTTCTCTCCGTTGAGCACGTACTCGTCGCCGTCGAGGATGGCCTGGGTCTGGACGTTCTTGGCGTCCGACGATGCGTAGGCCGGCTCGGTCATGGCGAAGGCGGAACGGATTTCGCCAGCAAGGAGCGGCTCGAGCCACTGCTTCTTCTGCTCGGGCGTGCCGACGCGCTCGAGCACTTCCATGTTGCCGGTGTCGGGTGCGGCGCAATTGAGGCACTCGGAAGCGAGACGGTTCTTGCCCAGCTCAGTGGCGATGTAGGCGTAGTCGAGGTTGCTGAGACCTTCACCGGTCTCGGCATCGGGGAGAAAGAAGTTCCAGAGACCGTTGGCCTTGGCCTTGGCCTTCACGCCGTCGAGCAGTTCGAGCTGGCCGGGGGCGTAGCTCCACTCGTCTTCCTTGTCGTCATCGAGGGCGAAGAACTCGACCGACATCGGCACGACTTCTTCCTCGATGAAGACCTTGACGGCCTCGAAGAGAGGACGGGCCTTTTCAGACATGGCGAGCTGGAACAGCTCACCACCGAAATCGTCGGTGTTCAGTGGCTTCACGGGCATGAGGTCTCGCTCTCGAGATGGTGGATGTCGCGTTACGAAGTGGGATTAGATCGTGGCCACTATGACACGGAGCACTCCCATCCCAAAAACCAGGCCAACGACGATCTCAGTCGATGCGAGCGAACAGCGCCTTCAGATAGGTGCCCTCGGCGAACGTGATGGGATGATCGATCGCATGGCCGGTGCGCTCCACCTCGGTCAGCCGTCGCGAAGATGCCGCCGCCGTCGCCAAGACCTTGGCGTAGAAATCGTTTGCGCTGATGCGGCTCGAACACGACGCCTGCACCAACAATCCGCCGGGTTCGACCAATGACAGTGCCAATTCGGTCAGCTTGCCATATGCCCGCAGGCCGGCGGCAGAGTTGATTGCTCGCTGAGCGAATGACGGCGGGTCCACCACCACCACGCCGAACAGACGCTTCTCAGTCCGCAGCCGGTGCATGACGTCGAATGCGTCGCCCACGATGCCTTCCCATGCAACGTCCGGAGCGTTGGCGTGCATGACCCGCTTGGCGGTCTCGATTGCGTTCGGCGCCATGTCGATGCTGGTCACTTGCGCTGCGCCGCCTACCGCCGCTGCGACAGAGAACCCTCCGGTACAGCTGAAGACATCGAGCACAGAGACTCCATCACACGCAGCACGAACTCGGTCTCGATTGTCTCGCTGATCGAGGAAGAAGCCGGTCTTTTGGCCAAAGCGTGGGTGGGCAAGGAGGTACAGCCCGTTCTCCTGGAACCACATGTCGTCGGGGTCGACGGCCTCTCCGAACACCAAGGCACCGTCAGCGACCAGCTCGACATCGATGCTTCGAGCCGTGCGCAACACCACCGACGTCACTGCTGTTGCTGTGATCAGCGTGTCGATGATCAACCGCAGGTGCGGCAACCAGGCAGCGGTGTAGATCTTCACCACGAGCGTGTCGGCATAGCGGTCAGCGACCAACCCGGGGAACCCGTCGTTCTCGCCGTTCAGGACGCGATAGCCCGTCGTGGCAGGGTCATCCACCAGTTCTGACCGCAGCTCGAGCGCCGCAGCAATGCGCTCGCTCCACCACTTCTCATCGATGGTTGCTGGCGAACCTCGATGCAGGATCTTGACTCGCATGGGTGAGTCCGGGTCGAACAATCCAATGGCATTGAAGCGACGCTTGTCATCGAAGATCACCGCCAGATCGCCCGGTACACCGGCGTGGCTGATCGAGGCAATGCTCTCGTCGAACACCCATGGATGGCCGGCCCTGACGTGACGCAGCGCGTCCTTCGTCAGCCGAATGGCAAGCCGCTTGTTGCTGGAGGCGGGAAGGTTGGGCAGCCAGAGATCGTGAGCAGACACGACCAGCACGCTACGACTGCTGGCCATACACCGCTCGGGGTGTCGATGAGGGCACACTGTGACCTGCGTCGCTACGACGCAACTCGGCAGTCAATGGGGACCGCTTACCGACACATCGACCGGGAGTTTTCGCCATGCGCCGTACCAAGCTCGTTGCCACGATTGGACCAGCCTCAGAGTCGCCAGAGATGCTGAAGAAGATGATCGACGCGGGTATGAACGTCGCTCGCATCGGTATGGCTCACGGAACGCTCGACGAGCACCTCGCGAAGTATCACCGCATTCGCAAGGTCGCAGCTGAGCTCAACGCCGAGGTCGGCATTCTCGCTGACCTTCCCGGGCCGAAGGTCCGCTGTGCTTCGTTCCCCGAAGGTGGAGCTGTGTTGGTCGACGGTGCGTCGATCCGGTTCACCGTAGGCGAAGCATCGAGCAGCGCAGAACTGATCTCGGCTGACTACGAAGGCCTTGTCGAGAACATCGACGTCGGCGACCAGCTCGCCCTGGGCGATGGCAACATCGTCTTCTCCGTCCAGGCCAAGACCGCCAGCGAGCTCCAGGCCGTGGTGATCCGCGGCGGCCTGGCTCAAGGCCGACCCGGCCTTCAGGTCCCGTCGGAGAAGCTACGCATCGCCACCCCGACGCCGGAGGACTTCACCTTCGCCGACGCGTTCGTCGAAGTCGGGGTCGACATGATCGCGCTGTCCTTTGTACGCAGCGCTCACGACATCCGCAGCCTCGGCGTCGAGGCTGCTCCCCGTGGCCCACTCGTCATAGCGAAGGTCGAGACCAAAGCAGCAGTCGACAATCTCGAAGGCATCATCGAGGCGTCTGGCGCTGTGATGGTGGCTCGAGGCGATCTCGGCATCGACTTCCCTCTCTCGGAACTGCCGCACCTGCAGAAGCACATCATCCGTCGATGTGTGGCTCTGGGTCGCCCGGTCATCACCGCCACGCAAATGCTCGAGAGCATGGTCTACGCCCCCGCCCCCACTCGGGCCGAGGCGTCCGATGTCGCCAACGCTGTGTTCGACGGCTCCAGCGCCGTGATGCTGTCAGGTGAGACCGCTGTGGGCGTCGACCCAGTCAATGCCGTCGCCACGATGGCAGAGATTGCCCTACGAGCCGACGAGAGCTTCGACCACGACGGCTGGGCCGAGGGCATCAGCGCCATTCGTGAGGGCGATGAATCCACCGAATTCGGAGCAATCACCACCGACTCACTCACCCGTGCCGCCTGCTCCATTGCCCAGCAGGTCGGGGCGCAAGCGATTCTTTGCCTCTCCAAGACCGGCTACACCGTGCGAGCGGTCAACCGCTTTCGCCCACCCACCCGCATTCTGGCGTTCTCCAACGATCCTCGGGCGACTGCCCAGCTGTCGCTGAGCTGGGGAACCGAAGCGGTCACCACCGAACTGCTGACCGATCCATGGGATCTGATCAACAACGCCATGTCATTGGCAGCGTCGCACTTCGGCTGCATGTCCGGGGACAAAGTTGTGGTCATCTCGGGTCAATCGAATCGCACGTTGGCCACCGACACACTTCGCGTGATGCGTATCCCGTAGGTCGGGCTCGAGCCCCGCCCATACCCTTTGGGGTCAGCTGTATTGGCTACGATCGACGGCGTGTCCGCAACTGCCATCCCCGAAAGCTCGATCCGGGCCTTGTTGGGCGATGTCCAACACGTGGTCGATCAAACCGATCCTGCAGAGTGGCCGAGCGTCGCTGGCGATTTGTTGGCCCATCACAGCCCGCCGATCGATGATGTTTTGCTGATCCCCATGTCGAGGAACCTCCAACAGTGGCTCCGCGCGATGCTCGAAGCCATGATTGCCGTTGATGAAGACGGCGTGCGGGCTGCAGCGGTCAAAGTCAAGCAATACAGCTGAGACTGTTGGGACACCTCGAAGCTCCCGTATTGTTGCAGCCATCCTTGATCCCTTTCGATCGAGGATCAGGGTCCGGGCTGTTTCAGCAGCGCCGGGCCCACTTGTTTTTCGTCCGCGCATCACCGCCGTGAACCGCTGACTGCGAGCCACACAGTTGAGCAACTCTCCTCTTTCGATGCCGGCCACGCGGTCTAGATTGAGAGCGATGTCGGAGGCGGAGGGAATCGACGAGCAAACCGACGCCCCGCGTTTCGGTTCGGCAAAGCGGCTCATCACGGCCTGGCTCCTCATCACTACGCTCTTCTGGGGAGCCAGTGCGAGTTGGCTCATCTATTCAGCACAGGCTGACGCCCGCGCTGGAGAAGCTGCCATTCGCTCAGTTGCAAACCTCGACGATCCTGCAGAAGTCGATCTGGAGACAACCGCCGCGGCGCTGGCAAGCGGCAAGGCTGATCTGGAAGAGGCGAGGGAGAGCCTCGCGTCACCGCTGCTCGCTCCTTTGGGCCCGGTTCCCATCGTTGGCCGCCAGCTGGAATCGGCCGAGGCGATGGTGATCGTGACCGACGATCTCGTCGCCGTGCTCGAGCCGTTGCTCACCAGCGCCCAGTCGTTCCGTGACGACCCCAACGGCGTCGACCGAGTCGCCTTTCTTCGAGACGTCGGCACTCGTCTGGAGGACCTCGATGCGGTCATCAACGAAGCCGATCTCGGACCATCCACAGACCTCGTGCCTGCGTTGGCCGATGGGCGAGGCGAGTTGTCGCAGCGACTCATCGATCTCCGACGTCAGGCTCGTAGCTACGCAGCGATCGCCAATGGCATGGCCGAGTTCCTCGACGGAAGCAGCTATCTCCTCGCTGGCGCCAACAACGCCGAGATGCGAATCGGTTCCGGCATGTTCCTCTCGATCGGCAGATTCGAGACACTCGATGGCGAGTTCGACCTTCCAGGGCTGACACCGTCGTCGGAGTTTGCCCCTATCACCGGAGCACCAATCGTTGATCCTGACATGGCACGCATGTGGGGCTTCACCTCGCTGAGCTCGGACTTCCGAGGACTTGGCTACTCCGCACGATTCGATGAGCATCTCGGCCCACAGGCACTCGAACTCTGGGAAGCCTCGACCGGTGAAAAACTCGATGGCGTCTTGATGGTCGACCCGTTCGTTCTCGATGCGCTTCTCGGCGTCATCGGAGACGTCGAGGTCGATGGCCGGGCGTTCCGACAGGGCGAGGCGCTCGACTACCTCGTACGCGGTCAATACGCCGTATTCAATTCCGACGAAGTTGAAGAACGACAAGATCTGTTGTCAATACTCGCTGCCGCCGTGGTCGAAAAGCTGGGTTCATCGTCCTGGGACCCGATCGAGCTGCTCCGCCAACTCGAGCCGGTCGCCAACAGCAGACACATCATGGCCTACTCGATTGATCCAGTGCAGCAAGCGGCGTGGGAAGCCATGGGTATCACCGGCTCGCTCTCCGGTGAGCAGACCGCTGTCTTCTTGTTGAACCATGGCGGCTCCAAGCTCGACACGGTGATGGAGATCGATGTCGATGCAACGACCGCTCGGGTCGGTTCCACGACCACCGTGTCATACGACATCTTGGTGACCAACAACGCCTCCGCTGGCCTTCCTGAATACGTGATTGGCCCCTGGGAGTCTCTTGACCTTCCGCGAGCCGGGACCTATCTCGGCCGAGTTGCCGTTTACGCCCCGGGAACCGCAACGGATCTCGGGTTCGGGTACGGCGTTCGCTCAGATGCTGCCGGGTCCGATGGACCGGTGGAAGTCGTTGCGAGCGAGTTCATCGAGCTCGGACCGGGCCAAACACGTCGCTTCCGCTTCGGGTACACCTTGCCCGCCGACGACGAAGCGATCGACCTGCTCCCCTCCGGCCGATTCCCCGCCGTCGAGTGGAACTGGAACGGCACCGACTTCAACGACGCCGCTCCCCGTGTCATCGACATCAACTGACCCAACGCATCTGCCCGTAGCGTGTCACCACCAACAACCTCCATTGGTTGAAGGTCGGGCCCGGGCGGCTGTCACCGCGCCGGGCCAACGTTTTGGGAGTTTGGCGCCTCAGCGCTCTTGAACGCTGCGACGTTGTGAGCGCCAGCGAGCAACTCGGGTTTCGCCGAAGGCGAATACGTGGGCCTGCTGGGGCTCGAACCCAGGACCGACGGATTATGAGTCCGCAACCGTTGAACGGTTTGCTACCTCTCCCCCGGTCCAGGTCAGAGCACCTGCAAGGCGAGCAACTCGGGACGAATCTTCTGGTCTGAACCCACAACCAGGAGAACCCGAAATGACTGCAACCATCACCGACAACGGCGCCGAGCGCACCGTCCTCGACCACGCAGAGACCTACGCCACCAGCCGACTGGCTGGCCGGGAGCTTGACGCACGCAAAGCCCTCGCAGCGATGACGCGGGAACTCGAGAAGACGTCACCACCCGACAAGGCGAAGGCCGACGCCGCGACGCTCGCTGAGCGTTGGCTCAGCCGGGCTGAGGCAGAGGCGACTGCACAACAGACTTTCGACGCTCTCGCCTCCGACGAACTCGTGAACATCGAGCGTCTAGGTACCGAGATCGACGCCACCATCGGGGCCTTGACCCCGGCCATCGAAGGCATCGGGCGACTCTGGGACCACTACCACGCCGAACTCGACCGACTCGCAGGCGACAACGATCCGCTGGCTGCTCTCGTCCTCGAGCGCTTCGACGTGACCAGCCCAGTGACGACGCTCTCGAACTATCTGCGTGGCGAACACGAGCGACCGTCCGATTCTGATGGGTCAGTCAGCGACCGGCTGGACTCGATTGAGTCGGTCATCGCCGACATCAAGGGAATCGTCGCTGATATGCACGCCAAGCTCGACGAGCGCGAGGCCGTCCGACAGATCCAAGGCATGACCGCCAACATCGAGAGTCTGAGTTCCGAGCTGCGCAACAGCTGATTGACGGTGGGGACTTCTTCGCTGAAGAAGTCCCCTGCCGTGAGTCAGACTGGCATTAGCGCTTGAGCAAACGAGATCGCTAGCCGCTGCCCAGGTGGGGCAGAGATCGTGATGTTCGTTCCATCGAGGAACATGCCGAAGATGTCGCCAACGGTGGTCTTGTTCGAGATCGTGGCAGACGACTCGCCTGGCTCCTCGGTTACGTGGATCGTGCGCTGCGCCTGGTTGCCGTCTTCGTTAATCGTCAAGGCGAAGATGACACCGTTGAGGGTGCCGTCAGTGCGGCGTTCGAGCTCGTGGATGCAGTCGGATACCGAGTCACCAAGAAGGGCCGGGACCAGGACGATGTCGGCGCCTTCAGCGGAGTAGGCGGCGAGAGTGGCGTGGTTGTCCGGGTCGCTCAGCCAAGCGGTTGCCTTGCGGCCGGTCATGCTTCGTTCTTTAGTGGCGATAGCCATTCTTCCCAACCTTCCTCACTCTTGTCCCAAAGGTACTCTCTCGCCCACTTGAGGGCTTCGTCAAGATCTTCTCGTAGTTCGATCGGCACAAATTCTTCTTCGATTACGTATTCGGCGCCTCGGAAACGGTGTCTGTGTACGTAGCCGTGGCTGCTGTCGAACTTCTCGACCTCCACCCATTGTGCCTCAGTATCGGCCCTACGCGAGAGCACCATGATGGCGAACTCGTGAAGCATCGAACCTTGGTCGGCGCGAACAAGGCGGAAGTGGAACGTGATCTCGTAGCCGGTGTCTGGGCAGTACGGGGCCATTTGGAAGTTGGCTTCTGTGCATGGTGGCCGCTCCGTCATGAAGCCGGTGACGCTACTGGGCCTGGGTTGTTCCCCTCAACCTTCTAGGCAGCGTTCCTGAGCTTCTGGCGTGCTCCTGCGGCCTTCCCGGCCCAGATTCCCAACTCGGAGCCCTCAACGGCCTGAGCGTGGCATTCAGCGGCCACGGAGCACCCAGCACAGACGGCCTTGGCTTGCTCAGTCGATCCGCCGACCTCCGGAAAGAACCATTCGATTGGTTTTCCTCTGCACGCAGCGTGCTGCTGCCACGCCGGACGATCGAACAAACCACCAACATCGACCGCGCCGCCAGAAGCCAACAAACGGCTCAAATCGTCAGACATTCAAAACCCCTTGAATAGTGGCTAAACAGCCCTTTTCGGGCCAAACGATGGATTTTCAGACCACTCAGCGCCCCGAGACGCACACTTCCCGACCTCACCGGACGACCCGGGGGAGGGGGTGGTGGCCCACCCCTTTCAGACACGCACGCTCAGCGGTCACGACGGGCAGCGTTGCCTTCGATCGCTGACTTTGTTGCGTGACACGATCGACACAGCGCCTGCAGGTTCGTCATGTGGTGGGAGCCTCCGAGTGACCGGGGTGTGATGTGGTCGACGTGGGTGGCTTTGGTTCTGCAGCCTGGTGCGTGGCAGGTGTGGTTGTCACGCTCGAGCACAGCGGCTCTGAGGGCACGCCAGTTCGATGGCAGCGGCTCTCTGGTTTCTCTGCTGGCCCACGGTGTCGGTGTGTGTGATTGGCAGTTGGGCTTGCCGGGTGGGGCAAGCTCGGGGCACCCGGGGTGGTTGCAGACTTTGACTTTGGGTCTCGGCATGAGTTGGGGTGCCCGCCTGCTCCCGGGCGATCACGGAACGGAAGCAGACGGGCAGGTCATTGCTACGAGGTTGCGATCTCGATGACGGCACCGGGGTAGGTGAAGCCGAACCCGATGCGTGCGGTCGCCTTGATGGCGATCTGGTCTGAGGTGAAGAACGCTGAGGCGTCTCGCTCGAGCCTGACCTGTTCGCGGACAACGACGTGGCAGTGGCCGGCGGGGATGCCGAACACGTGGTCTGCAGCGACGTACGGCGACACCAGAACCGGTCGGCCGAGGATCTGCCGTGCGGTCGGTTGGGTCGGGTCTGGGCCGAACAGGTTGACGTTTGCGCTCATGCCGTCGCTGGTCTTGGCGGTGGCGAGCGTGAGCGCTGCCGATGGTGACGCGACCCACGCACCGATGTCGGCCTCTTGGCCTTCAACGATCGACAGCGCTTCAGCAAACACGTCGGTGCTGGCGAAGGCTGCAGCGTTGGTGAGCGTCACCCTGCCCGCAAGGTCGGCGAGTCCGTCGGGTGCGGGCGCTGCGACCGATGAGAAGAACGCCGTGTCGACCTTGCGGCCGATGTCTCGTGACAAACCAGCGCCGACAGCTTCAGCGGCTGCAGGGTTTGAGTCTTCGGCAAGCTCTCGGGACACAACGGTGAGGCCAGCGACCTTCGGTGGCGTCACGACAACTTCGGACAGGGTCGCGTCGCTGGCGGTGATCTCGGCGGCTTCTTCGACCCATGCTGCGGTCGGGTCGGCAGTGACGAGAGGGATGCGGAACGTTTCGGCTCGGGTGCGGATCACGTTCGACACGGCGAACGCGACGGACTGACTGAACAGGGGTTGGACGATGAGCCGGAAGGATTCTTCTGGCAGCCACGCCTTATTGCCGTCGGTGGTTTCCATGGACATGGGGACTCCTTGAGTGGTGGGCCCGGTGTTGGGCTTCGGGTTTGTTCCTGGGCGCCGCCTGGGCGTCTCCTGGTTTCCCACCTGGGGAGTCGTGCAGTCGTGCCGCCTCCTGGGCAATACACGACTACACGACTCAGTGTAGCGGGTCGGTCAGTTCTCGAGCCCTGTCATGACTTGGAGCCAGTCCGATGACGGGGTGGCGGCTGCGGCGCTGCGGAACCCTTGGCCGAGGTCAGGGAACGGCGCTGGGGGCTTCTTCCAGTGCGGTCGTTGCTCGAGCAGTCCGTCGACTCTTGCGTTGATGGCTTCAACGTTGGGTTGGCCGTCGTCGCCGACGAGTTCGCCGATGTCGGGGCCGTCGAGCCAGAAGTCAGAGGCGTGCTCGAGGCGTTCACCAACGAGACGTTCGATGCCGTTGCGTTGGAATCCTGCGACCTGCTCGGACAGCGCCTGGTTGGCTGCTTCTGCTTCTCTGAGTTTGCGCCGGTACTTGGCTGCTTCGCTGTTCCCGGTGTCTGGTTCTGCGTTGTCGGCCGCGGCTGTTTCGTCGGTCGGCTCGTCGGCAGTGTCGACCGTTTCGGCCGGGGTGTCTTCGGTGGTCTCTTCGTCGGTGTTGGGTTCGGTGGTCATTGCTGCATCTCCTTGGGTTCGTCCATGAGACCGAGGCCTTCGAGGTCGGTCAGTGCGAAGTCTTCGCGTAGTTGGGTGTGGGTCGCTTCGAGGATCTCGGTCGACCATCCGAGGTCGCCTTCGCCGATGCTGAGCACGCCGGGGTTTCGTCGGATGGCAACGCCGGTGGGTTCACCGATGAGATTTTCGGTGAGTTCGGGGGTAGCTATTTCGACGTTGGTCCCTCGAGCTCGCCAGAGCATCCGTGCAGTCTTGAGGTCTGGTGTTCGTTTCTGGGTCATGTGATCGCTTTCTGGTTGGTTGGTTTGGGTTGTGGGCGGATTGGGACTCGCGGAAGGTGGCGGAGGCGTCTTGCGTGGCGTTCACACCAGAGGTGCCAGCCGTTTCTGCGGTGAGTGGTGCCGTCGCAGTGAGGGCAAACGAAGATCGGACGATCGGTCACGGTGGCGGTCATCAGAAGTCCCCCAACACGTCGGGGGCAGGTGGGGCAGGTTCTCTACCCTTTCCCCCGTACGCATGGGAGGGGGTAGGAGCATCTGCCCTTCTGCCCCCTGCTTCGCCGTAGCCGATTCCGACGAAGCCTCTGACGCCGTTCCGCTTGGCTGCGGTGACGCCGTTGATGCCTTCGAGGCGTGAGTAGAACTTCGATGCGGCGAGAGAGCCGCGGCCGTTGTCGCCGCACCACGTCCGGTACGTGTCGTAGAAGCTCGTGCGAGGCATCCACGCCTCAGCGTCGAGGTGTGTCTCTTCGGACAGGAACAACTGCACCGGATCGGTGTCTGACCGGAACTTCTCAGTCGCGGCGAGTACCGATGGTGGTTGGTCGAATCTGCCTCGGTCCATGAGCCGACGAAGGCCAGTCACTGCACGCACGAGCAGACCCTCGAGCTCGGCGGGCGAGTGCAGCCGGGTGTCGAGGACGTGCTCGGGGAGACGTTCTGACGTGTCGATCGTTTGGTTGAACGGAACGACGAGCCAGCGTGCGTAGTAGCCCTCGGAGTGGTCTCGGACCGCTGGGGCTTCGTTGGCTGAGAAGGCGAACGTTGCCCAGCATCGGAACGTGAACGCTTGCCCGTACTTGTGCTCGGCAGATATCGAGTCGCCTCCGGTAGCCATCTTGAACAGGTCGGTGCGTTCGATGAGTCGGGCCTCGAGGTCGCCAGCGATGTTCGCCAGCTTTCCGTAGAGGCTTGCCGCTGCGAACCGGTTGTCGGCGAGTTGGTGGGGTGTGACGTTGGCGCAGTTGTCGGGTCCGAGCAGTTGCTCGATGAGACGCAGCGTTGTGCCCTTGCCGTTTCGGCCGGAACCGAGGAACAGAACGGCGGTGTGCAGCGGGTTGCCTGATGCGATCATGTAGCCGATCACTTCTTCGATGAAGCCAATGGCGTCAGGTGCTACGACCTGGGCGAGAAACGCGTCGATGTTCGGACACGTTGCCGATGGGTTCCAACGAACCGGTAGTTGCACGGTCGATAGGTGTTTCGGGTCGTGGTGGCGGAGGTCGCCTGTTCGCCAGTCGAGCAGACCGGATCGGCAGTTGATCGTGTCGAAGTCTGGGCGGTTCGGGTCGAGGATCTCTTCGCCTCGGAGCCATTCGTTGATGGTGTTGTTGTGTGAGGGCCGGAATCGTTGCTGCAACGCTGCTCGGACACGTTTGCGGGCCTCTTCGTGGCCGTTCGGTTGCCAGTACCCGTCAACCCAGGACCAGAGCCGGCCATCGTTGCCTGGCCGTATCGGTCCAGCGTGTAGGACGTGGTTGCCGAGCGTTACCGCCTGAAGCCCGTCCCGGGTGATGAACGTCTCGGGTTTCGGCACTTCGGTGCCAGGGTTGTGGCCGGGACCGAATCCGTTGGTCTGCATTGCGTTCGCCATGAGGTCCAGATCGCTGATCACGCTGCCCGCTTTCCTGCGCGGAGTTCGGCTTCGTCCCACCACTGATCAGCGGTGAGGGCGAACACTTCGGCGTCGTCATAGATGCTGGCCTCGTATTGGTCGTACAGGCGTTTCAGTTCGTCGGCGACTCGTTCGGCTGGCATTGAGCCGTGGAGGCCGTGGAAGAGCGCCCAGAGGCCGTGGCGTAGGCGTTGGGTCGGTTCGTCGGCGAGGTCGTTGCCGTACTCGTCGGCCCATCGAGCGAGGATCGCAGGGACGGTGTCGATGTCGTATCTGGCGTGGAGGCCGACTTCGGTGGGGTGTGGGAGCGAGACGATCATGCTGCGTCACCTCCGCTCCACACGTCGCCGGATCCGAGCTCGGTGCAAGCCACGCACGTCAACGCGTCTGGGTGGCGTCTTGCGTGGATGCAGAGGCAACAGGTCTCGGCTTCGAGGTGTTCGAGCTGGCGCAAGTACTCGCTGCGCATTGCTTGTGCGGCTTGGGGATTCGCCGTCACGTTCTCGGGTAGGATGTTGACGCCGATGGTCGGGTTGCCGATCTTGGGGGCCGCCTTGTCGCTGAGGCGGTCTCCCCCGTTTTGGTCAGGCAGCATCTGGCACCGCCTTGCTTCGGGCCTGGCTGGACTTCAATGCCAGTCGGGCCATGTGAGCGTTGCGGGCGTGCCGAGCTCGGCGGTCGCGGTCCTCGGGATCCAGCTCGCCATTGGGATCGACTTCTCGGGCGAACCGTTCGAGAAGGCCAGCCTGCGCTGCCTCGCCTTGCTTGCGAGCATCTTCTGGTGATGCGTTCGCCCAACGCGTGTGGGCAGCGAGTCGAGCTCGCATCGAGCGTTGCTCGGGTGTCAGTGATGATGGCAAAGGAAGCCCCTTCCGGGCTTCGCACTGCCATCGTGCGTGTGTTCCGGGCGCTGAGCGCCCCGGCCTGCGGTTACTTGACGAACGTCATGCTACACGTTCGGTGAGTAGGTAGCGACGACCTTCTGTTTGTCGGCCTTCACTGCGGCCAAGATTCGAGCAGATTCGACGGTGAGCGGTCCGTGTCCGTCCCGGCGACAGGGCGTTGGGTGGATCGTGGCGGAACCGACAAGCTCGGGCACTGGTATACGAGTCACGGCGTCGCGCGGCACCGGCTTACCGGTCGCCTGCTCGACAACGGCGCGGCTGCTCCGCGTCATGGTCGTCGCCTCGGCTTGTGTGATCACGAGACGCTGCTCGTCCCACTGAACGTATGCAACGGGTCGGCGGCACTTCGGACAGGTGACAGCTAAGACCGGTCGCCTGCCGCCACCTTTCGATTCGACCTTGCTTGCAGGCTGCTTCACAGTCTGTCTCCTGGCGAGAGTTGTCGGTGGGCTTCCATTGCTCGCTCAGCGGCCGCTGAGCGGCCGTAGCGGCGCACCATCTCTGGTGAGCGCCAACCAGCGATCAGTTGCAGGTCGGACTCACGACCGCCAGCGGACAGGAACTGGTGGGCGAAGGTGTGCCGGAATCGGTGAGGGTGCAGACCGGCGATGCCAGCAGCCTTCCCGCGACGCTTCAACATCTGAGCGACGCCGGAATCGGACAGCGGGCCTTTCTGTGCCAGCCAGAGCTCGGGACGGTTGGCGAATGTGTGCGATCGCCTGGCTCTCACGTAGCGGTTGAGCGCTTCCATGCTCGAGTCACCGAGTGGAACGACTCGGGTGCCGGTCTTGCCGGTCACTTCGATGGTTCGCAGTTCGCGGTTGAGGCCAGCGGTTCGCATTGAGAGCAGCTCACCGAGGCGGACGCCGGTGTCGTAGAGAATGAGCATGAGGGCACGGTCACGGCGGGCGGCGAATTCGCGACGCTTGCGGATGTGGGCCTGGTCGCCGTCCTTCTTCGGTGGGAGCTTGCATCCGGACAGTAGGCGTTCCATCTCGGCGGGTTGCACGAGGTCGACCGGCCTGTCTTCCACGGTCGGCTCGCTCATCTTGCCGAAAGGCGACTTGTCGATCTCGTCTTCCTTCGCCAGCCACGAGAACAGCGTGCGGATCGAGCGGTAGTGCATCGACACCGTGGTGTCCTTCAGAGGTCGTCCAGAGGTCTTGCCTTCGAGCAGATCGGCGAAGAAGGATTCGAGCAGGCGGTGGTCGAGGTCTTCAACGTCGGTCGGGTGCTCGTGGTGGTCGAGCCAGTTGGCGAGTTTGCCGATGTGGGCGCCGTAGATGTCTCGGGTCTTCGGTGATCGGTTGCGTGCCCTCAACGAGTCGTCGAAGTCGATGGCGGCGTCTCTCAATTCGAGCATGAGCGACATTGTAGCTAGATCTTCTGCTCTGAGTGCGGTATGCTAACTCCCGATCAGAAGAAACCCCTGGTTGTGGGCCTGCTGGGGCTCGAACCCAGGACCGACGGATTATGAGTCCGCTGCTCTGACCGACTGAGCTACAGGCCCGATCGCTGCTGACCGTAGCAAGCTGGTGCCGCCGAGAACGGTGTCGACGGGCAAAAGCACGAATGTCGGGACCGTTGGCCCCGACATTCATCTTGCTCCGGGGGTGGGGCTCGAACCCACGACCCATTGATTAACAGTCAATTGCTCTGCCAGCTGAGCTACCCCGGATGGGTGTTTTCGTGGCCCTGCGACCACTGCAGCGGGGCAGACGATAGCAAGACAGACCTCCGATGCGTGCGACGATTTCCCCGATTTCGGATGACCGACGATTGGGCCTCAGTCGAGGTAGTCGCGGAGGCGGTCGCTTCGAAGCGGGTGGCGCAATTTCGCCAGGGTCTTCGACTCGATCTGGCGGATGCGTTCTCTCGTGACGCCGAATTCTCGACCAACCTCTTCCAAGGTGCGAGGCCGGCCGTCGACCAGGCCGAAACGCAAACGAACGACCTCGGCCTCACGGGGCGAGAGATCGTCGAGCACGTCGCGAATGGTCTGCTCCAACAGCTTGCGGGCAGCGAGGTCGAGCGGCGCTGCGCCCTTGTCTGGGATGAAGTCGGCCATCGAGGTGTCGTCTTCGTCGCCGATCGGCGTGTCGAGCGACAGCGGGTCCTGTGCATTGATGCGCAGAATCTCAGCCACCTTGCCCTCGGACAGGTCGACGGCTTCGGCCAACTCGGCCAACGTCGGGTCTCGCTCGAGGCTCTGCATCATCGCCCGTTGCGCTCGCACGACCTTGTTGATCGACTCGACCATGTGCACGGGCACTCGGATGGTGCGGGACTGGTCAGCGATGGCTCGAGTGATCGCCTGCCGAATCCACCACGTGGCGTAGGTCGAGAACTTGAAACCCTTGGTGTGATCGAACTTCTCGACCGCTCGCATCAGCCCGAGGTTTCCCTCTTGGATCAGGTCGAGCATCGGAACGCTGCGACCGACATAGCGCTTGGCAATCGACACGACGAGGCGAAGGTTGGCCGACGTGAGCTCACGGCGAGCGTTCTCGCCATCAGTGACACGACGGCGAATCGAGCGTTGCTCGTCCCGACTCATGGTGGCCCACGTGCCACCAGCGATCAGGAGGGCAGTCTCATCTGCCGCTGCTGCGCCCTCGAGGATCCGTTGCGCCAAGTCCACTTCCTCCGATGCCTTCAGCAGCGGCACGTTGCCGATCTCCTTCAGGTACATCCGAACCGGGTCAGACGAGCCGCTGGCTTTGGCCACTGCGCTTGCAGCGATCCGAGAGGCGTCCTTGCCCCGGATACGACTCCGGCGACCCTCTTCGGGGTCGGGTTCGACCGGATCGTCGTCGAACGCGATCTCCTTCTCGGCCAAGAAGGCTCGCACCTCTTCAAGAACCTCAGGGGTCAACTCGACTCGCCGCATGACGTCGACGACGTCGTCGGGAGTGAGCGGCCGGCCCGCTCGGGACCGAAGAACCAGACGGTCTTGGTGCTCGGGAAGGAAATCAGACGTTGGCGTGGCTAGCGGATTTTCCGTCAACGTCGATTCCTTTCCTTGTCGTTGTTCAGGTGCGATGGTCCTAGCTCAGGCCGAAAAATCACGAGGGTGAAACAGCCTCGTTGAACCAAGCTAGCAAGCCTTCGACCGCCGTGGCCCTCGTGTTGATCTCGGGGAGCTCGGCGACTCTTGCCTTGAACCATCCCATCTGATCGTTCAACACACGTAACTGAGATGACTCTGTTGCGAACCTGGCCTCACGTCGGCAGTCCTCGATGCGACGCTCGAGGTAGCGCTGCCAGAGACGTCCAGCGACGTCAATGGGTTCGATGTCGGAGTCTTCGACGGACAATCGCTGAATCAGTTCGCCGACCTCAGGGCCACCGAAGTCGATGGCCTCGCGAAGGCTCGGGGTCGAGACCATGGCGTTGAATGTGGCGGCGTAGAGCTCGTCGATGAACAAATCCGGGACGATCAACGCTCGCATCTCATCGCTCTTCACGATGGTCAGCCGGAGCGCTTCGAGCTCCGGAGACTGTCGGTCCTCTGGCGCTCGCCTGACCTGAGGCATCTGACGCTGCTGAACGGGGCGAGCCCCTTGTTCGAGGATGCGTCGAACCAGAGCTGTCTCCAAACGACAGCGCCGAGCGATCACATCGGCGTATTGATCACGTACGAGAGGGTCCGGGTGCTCGGCCACAAGTGCAAGTGCACCCTCAGCGGTTCTGGCTCGCCCTTCAGCCGTGTCATAGTTCCCGGCATCAAGCGACCGCTCGACTCGGAACCCGAGGAACGGCTTGGCGTTGGCGATCGCCTGGCGGAGGCGTTCGGGGTCCTTCTGCGCCAACTCGCCTGGATCGGCGCCGTCGGGGAGATCAGCCACGACGACGTCGAGATCGTAGGACTTCTCCCACTCGTAAAACCTGGCAGCAGCGTTCTGGCCAGCGGCGTCGGCGTCGAAGGACAGCACGACTCGTCGGGCGAACTTACGAAGCAACTTGACGTGTTCGTCGGTGAGAGCGGTGCCGCACGTGGCGACCGCCCGTGGAACATCGGCCTGGAAGAAACCGATCACATCGGTGTAGCCCTCACACACCACTACTTCGTCAGCCTTGACGATGTCGGTCTTGGCCCAGTTCAATCCATAGAGCACCCGGCTCTTGGCGTAGACCTGCGACTCAGACGAGTTCTTGTACTTGGCTGGATCATCGCTGCCGGGGAGAATTCGGCCGCCGAAGCCAACGGCTCGAGACTGAGCATCGAAGATCGGGAACATCACGCGGCCGCGAAACGCGTCTTGTTGGCGGTTGCGCCGGTTGATGAAACCAAGTCCAGAGTCGATGAGATCCTGGTTCGGCAGCCTCAGCGAGTTACTGAGTGCGTCCCACTCGTCCGGCGCCCAACCCATCTTGAATTCTCGAACCAACTCGCCGGTGAAGCCACGGTCACGCAGGTACGCCCGAGCGGGCCCGGCATCCGGCGACGTGAGCAGCCGCTTGTGATACCACTCGACGGCGGTCTCGATCGCGTCGTAGAGCTTTGATCGGCGCTTGCGGCTCTCGCCCTCGTTGGCGTCGGTGTAGCGAAGGGTGATGTTGGCCTTGTTCGCCAACCATTCGACCGCGGCGGCGAAGTCGAGCTGCTCTTTTGCACGAACAAAGGAGATGGCATCGCCACTCTCCTGACAACCGAAGCAGTAGTAGAAGCCCTCCTCGGCGTTGACCGAGAATGACGGCGTCTTTTCTCCGTGGAATGGGCAGAGTCCGCTGAATCGCCTTCCGACCCGCTTGAGCTGGGTGTATTGCGTGATGATCGCCACGATGTCGGTGCTCTCTCGAACCCGAACGATGTCCTCGTCAACAATCCCCACGAAGGGCGAACCTACCGGTCGGAGCGAACGATCGCTTGGGCGGCAGCCAGGCGGGCGATCGGCACCCGGTATGGCGAACAGGACACATAGTCGAGCCCCGCATCAGCGAAGAGCTGGATCGACTCCGGATCACCACCGTGCTCACCGCACACGCCCAACTTGAGGCCAGGAACCGCAGCCCGAGCTTCAGCTGCGGCTCGCTCGACGAGGACACCAACGCCCTGCCGATCGATGGTCTGGAAAGGATTGGCTCCGAGCAAGCCGCGGTCGAGGTACTCCCCCATGATCCGCGCCTCGACGTCGTCACGACTGAAGCCGAGCGTCATCTGCGTGAGGTCATTTGTTCCGAACGAGAAGAAGTCGGCACCCGGGGCAATCGACGCGGCGCAGATCGCAGCGCGCGGCGTTTCGATCATGGTGCCGATCGTGATGGTCAGGCCATCATGTTCCTCACCGATCACCGACCGGAGTTCGTCCTCGATCCAGCCCCGCACCAAATCGAGTTCGGCTCGGTTGATGATGAGCGGCACCATGATCTCGACGATCGGGTGGCCGCCGGCAGATCGACGCTGGACCGCAGCCTCGGCGAGCGCCCGGGTCTGCATAGCGAACAGCGCTGGTTTCAGAATGCCCAAGCGCACGCCTCTGGTACCAAGCATGGGATTTTCTTCGTGTTGCGCCCGAGCCGCGCTGAGCATGCGCCGACCTGCATCATCGAGGCGACCGGTCGCTTCAGCCGCCGCCAGATCGTTGAGATCTGGCAGGAACTCGTGCAGGGGTGGATCGAGCAGGCGAACCGTGACGGGCAGGCCGTCCATGGCTTCGAGCAGCCCGAGGAAGTCGCTTCGCTGGACCTCGGCCAACATCTCGAGGGCCGCTGCTTCTTCGTCTTCGTTGCCAGCCAGAATCATTCGCTGCACAACGGGAAGACGCTCACCGAGGAACTGGTGCTCGGTCCGGCACAGGCCGATTCCTTCGGCCCCGAAACCTCGGGCCTTGACGGCATCTTCTGGCGTATCGGCATTCGCTCGAACGCCCATTCGTCCGGCGCGGATCTCGTCAGCCCAGCCGAGAACCACATCCATCTCGGGGGGCACCTCGCCCTCTGAAAGATCGACCGCTCCGAGAAAGACCTCACCAGCAGCACCATCGAGACTGATCGTGTCACCTTGTCGCACAACAACAGAGCCGACAGTGAACTCGGTGTCACCGATGTCGATCATCTCCGCGCCACAGACGGCTGGTTTGCCCCAACCACGGGCCACAACTGCGGCGTGGCTGGCGAGACCACCCTTGGACGTCAAGATGCCTTCAGCGATCGCCATGCCGTGCACGTCTTCCGGCGAGGTCTCGTCCATCACGAGGATGACGTCGTCGCCCTCGTCGTAGGCGTCGACTGCTGCGTCGGCGTTGAAGAAGACCTTACCGACAGCGGCGCCCGGCGATGCCCCGAGCCCCGAAGCGAGCACAGTCCGCTCGCCTTCGATCTGAGGATGCAGGATCTGATCCAGGTGATCGCCGGTGACCCGCAAGATGGCATCGGCGTGCGACAGCCCCAGATCTGCTTCGTTGGTCATGGCAACAGCCATCACAACTGCGGCGCGCCCTGACCGATCGCCGGGCCGGGCCTGCAGCAGCCACAACGCGTTGTCCTCGATCACGAACTGCACCGCCATCATGTCGCCGAACTCGGTCTCGAGTGTTTCGAGCGCAGCGTGCAGTCGAGCCCCGACGTCCGGGAACCGCTCAGTCAATGCAGCGATGGACATGGTCTCATGTTCGCCACCGCCATCGAAGCCCTGGGCCATCGACAAGAACTCGCCGCTGACCGAACGCTCGCCTGTCGACGGATCACGACTGAATGCCATGCCGGTACCTGAGTATTCGTTCCGATTCCCGAACACCATCTGTTGGACGCTGACCGCCATGCCGCCGTCCTCGTCGATCCCTTGGCGGCGCCGGAAGTTACGCGCCGACGGCGCGTCCCATGATTTGCACGCAGCCACCATGGCGCCCCGCAATTGGTCTTCGGGGTCCTGCGGGAACGGCGCTCGCGTTGCTGACTCGACCACTGCCAGGTAGCGCTCGATCACAAGGCGCAAAACGGCGACGGGAACATCGCTGTCGTCGGTGATACCGGCGAGCAGCTTGGCCCCTTCCCACCGGTGCTGGAACAGTTCAGCTGGCAAGCCGAGCACAGTGGTCGAGTACATCTCGATGAGCCGACGGTACGAGTCCAATGCAAACCGCTCGTCACCCGTTGCCTTGGCCAAGCCCTCGACGGTGACGTCATTCAGGCCGATGTCAAGAACGTTTCGGATGGCACCGGGCATCGGCCGAACGCCGCCAGCCCGAACACTCAGTAGCAGCGGGCGGTCACCCGAACCGAGTTCGAGGCCGACCCGCTGCGACAGGGCAGCGAGGTGCTTGCGCACCTCGAGCTCGTCTTCTTCGGTCTGCCCCTCCTTCCGCACGTGAGCGCCAGCCTCGACAGTCACCACGAACCCGGGAGGCACCGGCAGCCCGAGCGTCGACACCATGTGACTCAGGTGCGCTCCCTTGTCCCCCAACAGCTGCTGGAGGTCGCCAAAGGCGAGATCGTGATGATGATCGAAGGCGTAGACGTTGGGCACGATGCCGAGACTACGTGATGGAAGGTCCTTCGGCGAAGGGGACCTCAGGTGTTGGTCAGGTCAAACGCTCGGCGAGCCAGGCCATGACCTCGGAGATGGGCAAGCGGACCTGTTCCATCGAGTCACGCTCGCGAATGGTGACGGCGTTGTCCTCGAGCGAGTCGAAGTCGAACGTCACGCAATACGGCGTGCCGACCTCGTCTTGGCGGCGGTACCGCTTGCCGATTGCCTGGGTCTCGTCGTAATCAGCCATGTAGCGCTCGGCGATCATCGTGTAGACGTCCATTGCCGGCCCGCGAAGTTCGTCCTTCTTCGACAGCGGAAGGACCGCCACCTTGTAAGGAGCAATGCGGTGATGCAGACGCAGGACATTGCGCGTCTCGTCGTTGACGACTTCCTCGTCGTAGGCGGCCATGAGGAACGCCATCATCGTGCGAGTGGCACCAGCCGCTGGCTCGATCACATGCGGCACGTAGCGCTCATTGGCTGCCTGGTCGTAGAACTCGAGCTTGTTGCCGGAATGCTCGGCGTGTTGCTTGAGGTCGTAGTCGCCACGGTTGGCAATGCCCTCGAGCTCGCCCCAACCCCAGGGGAACATGAATTCGACATCGGACGTGCCCGATGAATAGTGGCTGAGCTCGTCAGCGTCGTGGGGCCGGAGCATGAGCAACGAGGGGTCGATGCCGTGATCGATGTACCACTGCAAACGCTCGTTACACCAGTACTCGTACCACTCCTGAGCTTCTGCCGGGGGCACGAAGAACTCCATCTCCATCTGTTCGAACTCTCGAGTTCGGAAGACGAAGTTGCCCGGAGTGATCTCGTTGCGGAAGCTCTTGCCGATCTGGGCAATACCGAACGGCGGCTTCTTGCGGCTGGTGTTCAACACGTTGGCGAAGTTGATGAACATCCCCTGGGCGGTCTCGGGCCGCAGGTACGCATCAGCGCCAGCACCGTCGACGGGACCGGCCTGGGTCTTGAACATCAGGTTGAACTGGCGGGGCTCGGTGAACTGAGCCGACATGCCACAGGTGGGGCACTGATCGGGATCGTCGAGATTGTCCTGGCGATGCCGGGCGCCGCAGTTCTTGCAATCGACCAGCGGGTCAGAAAAATTCGAAAGGTGGCCGGACGCCTCCCACACCTGCGGTGGCGACAGGATCGATGCATCGAGGCCAACAACATCGTGTCGCAGCTGCACCATCGAGCGCCACCACGCGTCCTTGACATTGCGCAACATGAGCACACCGACGGGTCCGTAGTCGTAGGTCGACCGGAAGCCGCCATAGATTTCAGCCGACGGGAAGACGAAGCCTCGGCGCTTGCAGAGGTTCACCACCTTGTCGAAAAGTGCTGGATCGGCCGTGCCGGGAGTCGTGTCTGCTGACATGGCGACGAAGGTTAACGGTGGACCAGTCGCAGGGACGCGTATTAACAGGCAAACTCCCAGGCATGATCGAACCCGAAGTGACCGCTGTTCTGGGACGCCGCCTGTTGGCGTTCTTGATCGACAGCTCACTGGTTGCGGCGACGGGTCTCGGTGTTGCCTTCCAAAGGTCCTCAGCGTTCGCTGTGGTTGGAAGAGACAGCGATGACAATGCTCTCGTCGATCCAGGTGAGTTTTCCGCAATCGAAGAGTTACTCGACTTCGAGTTGTTCGGCCGATCCGAGATCCTCGGCATCCCGGTCGTTCGCGCCCAGGAGCTCGGCGATTCGTACCGAGTCTTCGCCGCCGACTCGTACCAATCTGGTCTGCTTGCAGCCCTCGTTGCTGCGTTGGTCCTGTTCGGTCTTGTACCCATGGTCCTGCGGCGCACCCTCGGCATGGTGCCGGTCGGGATCGGCATCAGGAAGACCGATGGCACCAGAGCAGGTATCGGCGCTCACCTCGTGCGCACCGTCGTCGGCTTCATCGATGCCATTCCGCTCGTGATCCCCGGGGCGCTTGGCTTCATCACCGCCCGAGCCTCGAAGCATCGCCAACGACTCGGCGACCGAGTCGCCAAGACCGTTGTGGTCAACATCAAGGCGCTCAGGGACAGCGACATTGCTGGCGAGCGAATCGATCTTGGTCAGCGAGTACCCGATGAGCGAGTGCTCGATGACCTCGACGCTGATTCAGACCGAGCGTCTACCCCCTCTGTACCTCCGACCGGTCTCGATGGTGCATCGACCTTCACCGCCGATGCCCCCACAGCACCAGAGGCAGTGCCAGCTCCTCCGGCGCCAGGAGCGCCCCCCGCTCCCGCTCCGGCAGTGCAAGCAACGCCGCCGGTTGCCGAGAAACCCCCTATGGCCAAGCCGACCTTCGGCGACCCACTGCCTCCGCCGCCCGTCCACCGCAAGGGGCCCTCGGAGCCCTCCCTCGGTACGCCGAGCGACCGAAGCCTCGATCTCACCGCTCCCGCCACTGAGGACGCCCCTGACTTCCAATCCGCCTCGGAAGTCGATGCCCCGACCGCCACGGCAGCAGAACACCTCTTGGCGCAGCAATCCCCGCCTCTTGACAGCGATGCAGTCGCGGCCGACAAGCCCGGTGACCTCGCGATCCCCGACGGCACCTGGCAGCCGCCACGCGAAGAACCGGCTCCGGTCTGGCAGCCGACCACACTCGAGACAGCACCAATCGAGTCACCCGATCCCCATGATGGCCGGACCATCGATGACATCGAGCGCATCGACCCAAGCATCGGGGCACTACTGGCTGAAGACTCAGCGGGCACCAACGCAAGCGGATCGACTCGTGGCGGCAAGCATTCGCAACAAGAGACCTCGGCGAAGACCCCGGTGTGGAGTGACAAGTGGCGGGCGTGGATGTACTGGGACTCCAGCAGGAAGTGCTGGCTGCGCCATGACACCACGTCGAACACCTGGCTGCCGGTCGACTGAATCGCTGGAGCGGCGCCGCGACTCAGGCGGTGGGGACGGCGCCCTGGTCGGTTTGCGGCTCCTGAGTGTCTTGCAGATGCTGATACAACACGTTGGCTGATCGAAGCCGTCGCTCGAGGTGTTGTTCGAGTAACTTCGAGCTGATGGCTTCGAGTTCGATGGCCACCGGCTCTGCTGTGGTGTCGAGCACGTGACGGACATGACCATCGAGAATCTGCTGCAGCGCCATCCTGGCGTCATCAGAAATCGGATCGCCTTGACGGCAGTCGTGGCAGACCACACCGCCGAGGTGCATGGCCATGGCCACGAGCGGGCCTTCCGAGCCACAGTTCGCACACTGGTCGAGCAAGGGTTGCACGCCTTCGAGCGCGAGGAGCTTTGCCACGAAACTCGGGATGACGAGCGGGTTGCCCTCTCGATCGAGTTCGGTGAGTACCCCGATGACCAACTTGTAGAGCGCCGGATTCGCCTCGCCCTCTTCGGTCAAGTGGTCGATGGTCTCGAGCACGAGAGCGGCTCGGCCGTAGCGGCCCAGATCCGAGCGCAGCTTCGCCAATCGCTGAATTGTTTCGACCTGCGTGACGATGTCGAGGTTACGGCCTTCGTAGAACTGAGCGTGCAGGATCGAGCCCGGTTCGAGCCTGGCGCCGAAGCGAGACTTGGTACGACGGACACCTTTGGCAACCGCCCGAACCTTGCCTCGACTCCTCGTGTACAGAACGACGATGCGATCGGCCTCGCCCAGTTTGTAGGTCCGTAGAACAACCCCATCGCTTCGGTACAGCGGCATCTCAGGGATTCAGTCCGCCGAAGCGGCGATCGCGTCGCTGGTACTCGAGCACGGCGTCAGCAATGTGTTGTGCTCGAACATCGGGCCAGAAGTCCTCGATGAAGATCAGCTCGGCGTAGCTTGCCTGCCAGATCAAGAAATTCGAGATACGCGACTCCCCGGAGGTTCGCATCCACAGATCGACCTCGGGCATCTCGGGGTCGTAAAGATGCGCTTCGATGCTCTTTTCGGTTATGGCCTCACCCTTGGCGGCCAGTGCCGCAGCGGCATCGACGATTTCCGCCCGACCCCCATAGTTGAAGCAGATCGTCAGCGTGAGTGTGGTGTTGTTCTTCGTGAGCGCCACGCATTCGTCCATCTGTCGGATCAGTCGTCTGGGAACTCGCCAATCTCGGCGGCCAGCAAACCGGATACGAACGCCCATCTCGTTCAGTTCATCTCGACGACGAACCAGGATCGACTCGTTGAAGCCCATCAAGAAACGGACTTCTTCGGTCGGTCGACGCCAATTCTCGGTCGAGAACGCGTACACGCTCAACCACTTGACTCCGACCCCGATGGCACCACGGGCAGCATCGATGAGTGCTTCTTCGCCAGCACTGTGGCCATCGGTTCGCTTGAGGCCTCGTTGCTGAGCCCAGCGTCCATTGCCGTCCATCACCGCAGCGAGGTGCACGGGCACGTTGTCGAGATCGATACCGGTCAGATCCATTGGAACGAATCGTACTGGAGGTGCGCCAAACCACGTGGGAGGCAGAGTTGTTCGAGCGGTCAGCCCTCGGCAGCAGGCTCTGGTGCGGGCGTCGCCGCTGGTTCGGCTGGCGGCGGATCTAGCGCTGCGGGCGGCTCTGCGGCCGGAGAGGTGGGCAGAGAGGTGGGCGGGCTCCAGGTCGGCGGAGCGAAGGTCACATCGGGCACGGTTGCACCAGTGGTAGGTGCCGCCGTCGTCGGCGCCGTCGTCACCGGGCGGGCCGTCGTGACCGGGCGACGAGTGGTGGTTGCCGGGCGACGGGTGGTGGTTGCCGGGCGACGGATAGTGGTTGCCGGGCGACGGGGAGCTGCTGTGGTTTGGACCAGCGGAGCCGCCGTGGTGACGGTGGTGACGACTGTGGTGGCGGTCGTGGCTGGCGCAGCGGTGGTCGGCACAGTCGTCGACACCGTGGTCGAGGGAGCTTGGGTGGTGGAGACCGAGGTGGTCGGCGCCGGGGCGATGGTGGTGACCGGAGCATCGACGGTGACGCTCGTGGCCGCAATTGTCAGCCAGGCCACTCCACCCAGGAACAACAGTCCGAGAAGCACGAGCAGCCAGACAAATCGCCTGCGCTCGACCTCCTCAGCAGGGACAAAAGCAACTTCGGCGGGTGCGACCGTGGACGAGACGAAGAGATTGGGAACAGCTGCTGGATCTTCGATCTTCGGTGCTGCCATCGCAAGGCCGGTGAGCGCCGGCGCAGGTCGTTCGGTTGTTTTCTCGGAGCGGGGTAGGAAAAGGCCGACACTACTCGACTTCGGCTTGTCGGCGGTCGCCGACACTACCGGTGGTGCGAAGAGTTCTGGAGTGACCGAATCACCCTCGGCGACGTCTTCGGTCACCTCAGCAGGCGCTGCAAACAGCGCTGGGGTGACAGCGTCGGCGTCTTCTTCGGCATCGCTCTCGTCGACCTCTGCCACATCGGTCTCTACTGCGGTGCCATCGGCCGTGGTACCGAAGAGGCCCTTGCCGGACGAGACCTTGAGAATCGAGCGGATCTCTACAGCAAACGCCTCGTCGAAGCCCGTGGGCACACTGCTGGCGTCAGCGTCTGACGAGTTGCGGCCGCGAGATCCTTCAGGATCGCCAGCTTGATGCGGGAGTTGATCTACTGTTGATGACATGGCGTCGAACCCTGGTCGGTCAGGGACGGCTGTCCCCGATTGATGCGCCCCACACGCCCGTCTGACCACACTACTCCGTAAGATCCGGAGAATGTCCAGCGCGAAGGCCGCACTAGCCACAATCACCCAGGGACTCCCGGGCGGTGGGGAGGAACGTCCTGGGCAGATTTCCATGGCCGAGCTGGTCCAAAAGGCCATCGAAGACGAAAACGCTCTGTTGGTCGAGGCCGGCACAGGTACAGGCAAGTCGCTGGCCTACCTCACCCCGGCGATCTTGGCCGGCAAGCGAACCATCGTGGCCACCGCAACCATTGCTTTGCAGAGCCAGTTGGTGGCAAACGACGTCCCTCGGATCTCCGAAGGTCTCGAGCTGGATGTATCCGCTGCAGTTCTCAAGGGTCGCCGCAACTACCTGTGCAACCAACGGCTGGCAGAGTTCGACCGATCGAACCACGAGGAGCAGCTCCAGTTGCTTCGAGGCCGAGCCGCCGGCGATCACATCGAAGAGATCCGCGATTGGGCCGAGCACACCACCACGGGTGACCGCGAAGAACTCGATCCTGCCCCTCCTCCCGACGTGTGGAGCGCCGTCAGCGTCGGCGCCGATGAATGCCCCGGGGCTTCGCGTTGCCCCTCAGGCGACGATTGCTTTTCCGAGCGAGCCCGACTCGTCGCGAAGGAATCCGACGTCATCGTCACCAACCACCACTACTACGGCCTCGACATCGCCAGCGGCGGGGCCCTCCTCCCCGAGCACGATGTCGTGGTCTTCGACGAAGCCCATCACCTTCCAGAGGTGATCGGGGCCACCTGCGGCACCGACCTCAGCGGCGGTCGGGTTCGCACCCTCGCTCGCCGCACGCGAAACGTCCTCACAGACGAAGAACTCCCCCTTCTGCTCGATCGTTCGGCCATCGACCTCGACCAGCAGCTCGCGAACATGGTTGGCGACACCATCGGTACCGAGCCTGATCTGGTAGCGATGCTCATTGCGGCCCGCGACCGCTCGGACAAGGTGCTCAACGCTCTTCGCAAGGTCAAGGCGCCCGAGGGTTCAGATGCCGCAGCCAAGACCGAGCGGGCACTCCTGGCGGCGAACAACCTGGTCAACGACATCGATGCCATCATCGGAGCGGACAACACAAACGATGTGTTGTGGGTAGACGGCTCGCCGAACAACCCGGTCCTGCGCCGCACGCCGCTCGATGTCGGTGGGATTCTCGAGCATCAGCTGTGGGAAGACCGAGCCGTGATCCTCACCAGCGCCACACTCCCTGACGCCATCGTCGACCAGCTCGGTCTTCCCGCTTCGACCACCGTCGAGCGAGTTGGTTCGCCCTTCGCCTACGAAGAACTCGGGCTCTTGTACTGTTCCCCCGACCTTCCCAACCCCAATGCCCCTGAGGCTCGAGCAGCGGTCCAGGAAGAGATGCGGGTACTCATCGAAGCTGCCGGCGGGCGAACACTCGGTTTGTTCACCAGCTCATCGGCGATGAACGAAGCAGCCGAAAAGCTCAGGGAGACCCTCGACTTTCCCATCCTCGTGCAGGGCGAGAACTCCAAAGCTGCCCTCGTGCGAGAGTTCCAGAGCGACCCGACCACCGTGCTCCTTGCCACCATGTCGTTCTGGCAGGGCATCGATCTTCCCGGCGACACGCTCACGCTCGTCACCATCGACAGGCTTCCATTCCCACGACCCGACGAACCCGTCACTCAGGCTCGCAGGGACCGGGCTCGAGCTGCAGCGTTTCGAACCGTTGACCTCCCCCGAGTGCAGATTCTCCTGGCCCAAGCCGCCGGCCGCCTCGTTCGCCGCACCGACGATCGCGGTGTGGTCGCCGTCCTCGATCCACGGTTGGCGACGAAGAAGTCTTACCGATGGGAAGTCATCAACGCTCTGCCTCCCTTCCGTCGCACACGCCATCGCGATGAAGTCGTTGCGTTCCTGCAAGCTCTCGACACCACAGACAGCGATACCGAGTCGGCTTGATGCGCTCGGTCACGTGGGTCACGTTCTATGCCGGATTGTTGATCGGAGGGTCGTACCTGGCGGGGTCGATGGTTCGCACCTGGGTCTCGAGACGAACCGCAGAGCGAGGGCCCTACCCGATCGGCGTCGCCGCCGAGATTGCTGTCACGGTCGGTTGCGCTCGGATCTCGTATGCATTCATCGACTGGCTGGCTCCAGGGGGCACGGTTTTTCGCAGTTCATCCGCGGTTGGCTTCCTTTCGCCCAAGACGCTCACTGTGTGGGAATCGATCGCCTTGTGGTCTGGCCTCGGCGCCATCGTTGGCGCCATCGCTCCCCTCACGTCACGATTCCGCAACGGGAGCATGGGCATTGCAGGTGCCGCCAGCCTGCTCGCCTTCTACTCCCCCATCATCTTTCTCATCGGGCTCGGCACGTGGTTCGTCGGCATCAGTGTCGTGCGCGATGTCCGAACGACGTTGCCGATCGTCTTCGTCGCAATCGCCGCCTCAGAGTGGGCGCTGTCGATGACCAGAGTGCGGGTTGCGTGGGGCGTGATTCATGGGCCCGAGTCAACGATCTGGATGGCAGCCCTCGCCGGGGTGTTGATCGCTCGTTGGAGCCATGGCGGGCCCGACATCCAACTCCATCGACTCCGGCAGGAACCTCAGTAGCCGAGGCGCTCGACCGAGTCGACGTCTTGCTGCCAATTCTTGTCAACGGTGACGAAGAGCTCGAGGAAGACACCCTTGGGCAGTTGCTTGCGGGCCAGTGTGCCGACCTGCTTGAGCACTTCACCCTTGTGACCGATGACGATGCCCTTCTGGCTTTCGCGCTCGACCAGGATCTCGACTCGCACCTTGGGCCATTGCCATTCGGTCACCCTGGTGGCCACCGAGTGCGGCACCTCTGCCCGAAGCACCCGCAGGAGCTGTTCCCGAACGAGTTCGGAGACCCACATCGTCTCACCCATGTCGGTGAACTGGTCTTCTGGGTACCAGTGCGGGCCCTCGGGCATGCGCCCGCTCAAGTGTTCGAGAAGCGCGTCGATGCCATCACCGGTCTGGGCGGAGACGGGGAAGTACGCCGATGCGTCGAGCTCAGCGAGCTTGGTCAACTGGGCGCCGACGGCCTCGCTGCGCATGCCGTCGATCTTGTTGAGCACGACCACGGTGCTCGGTGGATGAAGGCGTTCAGCCAGGAATTGGTCACCTCGGCCATAGCCAGACCGACCGTCGACCACGAAGCACACCACGTCTACACCGCTGCGGGCATCGGCGGCGGTTGCATTCAACTTCTCACCGAGTGCGGTACGCGGCTTGCCAACGCCTGGTGTGTCGACGAACACGATCTGACTCGTGTCGGTGGTGTGCACACCTCGGATCTGGTGACGGGTGGTCTGCGCCTTGTCAGATGTGATGGTCACCTTGCGACCCAGCATCCGATTCAGCAACGTCGACTTGCCGGTGTTGGGGCGGCCGAACAAGGTGACGAACCCAGAGTGGAACGGCTCAGCGTTGTCGTTGGGTACTGCGTCGTTGTCGGTCATTCTTCGCCTTCATCGGTGGGGGTGGGGGCTGGAGCAGTGACATGCACTCGCGTGATGCGTCGCGCCTGCACCCGCTCTACTTTCAAGATGTAACCATCGGCGTCGGTGTCTTCGCCTTCGAGCGGCACGCGGCCGAATCGATCGAAGACCAGACCAGCAACAGTGTCATAGTCCCCAACGGGCAATGCGAGCCCGGCGATGTCGTTCAGTTCAGTGATCATGATGCGCCCGTCAACACGAAGCGTTCCATCACGTTGCCGCTCGACCAGCGGCTCTTCGACGTCGTACTCGTCGACGATCTCGCCGACGAGTTCCTCGATGAGATCTTCCAACGTCACCAAGCCGGCAACGCCGCCGTATTCATCGACCACGACCGCCATGTGGAAGCTCTCTTCCTGCATCTCACGCAACAGATGAGCGACTTGTTTGGTCTCGGGAACAAAGCGGGCCTGCCGGAGCAGTTCATCGATCCGACGATCCTCGCCGCCATCGAGCTCGGCCCGGATGAGATCCTTGACGTACACGAGCCCGATCAGATCGTCGACGTTTTCTCCCTCCACCGGCAAGCGGGAGTAGCCAACATCAGAGGAGAGCTCGAGAGCGGCTGCCACGGTGAGATCGCGATCAACGGTGGTCATGTCCGTCCTCGGCACCATCACCTCTCGAACAATGGTGTCCCCGAAGGTGATGACTGATTCGATGAGGTCTCGCTCCACCGGTTCGAGCACTTCGTCTTCGACCGCAGCGTCAGCGAAGGCAATGAACTCTGCGGGCAGAGAGAACGGCCCGGTACTCAGGCCCTTGCCAGGGATGGCAACGTTGCCAGCACCGATCAAGCCCCGGGCGAGAAGACCGAACGGAGGGAACATGGCCACGATCGAGATGGGGCGGCCGAGGGCGAAGGTCAATCGGTCGGCGTGCAGCAGGCCGAGCGTGCGTCCACTCACCTCGACCAGATAGGCAAAGAGAACGCCGAGGAACACCGCCAGGGCTGTGGCCAGCGACCCCAATCGGTCGGCGGCAACCACGTAGAACAGAATCATCTGCACGAGTTGCACCGCAAGAATCAAAAGGCGAAGGGGATTGAGTACCGCTTCCGGAGATTCCAGGAGCGTGACCAAACGGGCCACTCGGTTGGGGTTCTCTTCGCGCAGCGTCGAGATCCGAATCGGGCTCGTTCTGCTGATCGCCGCTTCGGCGAGTACCAAGACGAACACCAGCGGCACAAGCCCGAGGGCGAACCCAAGGGCAAGCCACATGGGTTGACTCACGGTGCTGGCACAGGGTGGGCGACATCGAGCGCTGCCAAGTGGTGGCGCTCGCGATGCTGCATCAGCAACCGCTCGTTGGTCTCACCGTGATCGTGGCCGAGCACGTGCAGCGTTCCGTGGATGGCCAACAGCAACATTTCTGCTTCGAACGAACCGGTGTGGCCAGGGGCCTGAGCAAAGGCCACCGAGGGGCAGATCACGACATCGCCGAGCAGCGCTGGGCGGTCGCCTGCCGACGAGGCGTCAAAGTCATCTGGATCGAGGGGGAACGCAAGGACATCGGTCGGCTCGTCACTGCCCATGTGTGTCTTGTTGAGTTCCTGCACCGTGTCGACATCGACCAGATGAAGGTCGAGCTGACCCTTGGGAGCAGCCTCATCGACCAGGACAGTCAGTGCCACCTCACACAACGCAGCGCCATCAACTTGTCCCTCGTCAGCCACCGTGAGGGTGACGATGTACCCAGAGCGCTCGAACGAGAGATCTGGCTCGACTTCATCAGCCACGGAGTCGAGATCGAGCATCTCGAACAGCGGCGCCGGGCTCGACGCAGACGAGTCCACGTCACCCGGCGAGGCTTCACTGCGACGATCTTCACCGGTCATGAAACATCGGTGCGTTCGATGTGACGGTCGTAGGCATCAACGATGTCCTGCACGATGCGGTGCCGAACGACGTCTTTCGAGCGAAGACGAACGAACGCCACGCTCTCGACGCCCTTCAAGATGGCTTCGGTCCCGCCGAGACCGCTGCGACCGCCGCCGATGTCGACCTGGGTCTCGTCGCCGGTGACGACCACACGGCTGTTGAAGCCAATGCGGGTCAGGAACATCTTCATCTGTTCGGGCGTGGTGTTCTGGGCCTCGTCGAGGATGATGAAACTGTCGTTCAGCGTGCGCCCTCGCATGAACGCGAGTGGGGCCACTTCGACGGCGTTGCGTTCGAACAGCTTTGCCATGCCCTCGGCGCCGACCATGTCGTGGAGCGCGTCGTAGAGGGGACGCAAGTACGGATCGACCTTCGACATGAGGTCGCCGGGCAAGAACCCGAGCCGCTCCCCTGCCTCGACTGCTGGCCTGGTCAAGATGATGCGCTCGACCTCTTTGTCCTGCAGAGCTCGCACGGCACACGCAACAGCCAACCAGCTCTTGCCAGTGCCGGCGGGGCCGATCCCGAACGTCACCATGTTCTTTGCAATGGCGTCGAGGTATTCCTTCTGGCCGGCCGTCTTCGGGCGAACGGGCTTACCCCTTGCTGTGGTCATGATCCGATCCGTCAGGACCTCGGACGGTCGAACGTTGCTGCCGACCATGTCGATCGACCGCCGCACCACGGTGCTGTCGAGCTGCTGACCGCTCCGCAGAAGCAAGACCAACTCGTTGAGAACGTGTTGGGCCTCGCTTGCTTGAGGTCCGCTCAGCGCGATCTCGTTGCCCCGCGCCACGACGTCGACATCGTATGAGGACTCGATGACGCGCAGGTATTCGTCCCGCTCACCGAGCAATCCAACCATGAGCTCGTTACTCGCGACGTGAACTTTCAACTGGTCTGCCATCTGGGCTGCAGGCTAGCGCCGGGCCTGGAGCCACATCGTGGAGATGCTGCACAACCATTCCACGAAACATCTCTTGACAAACGTCAATAGCGCTTATTTACTGTCTTATACTTTCACCTTCGACCGCCGATCCGAGGACTCATGGCCACCCGCGTCACCCTGCCCACACTCGAGCCCACCGAGACTCCCGACACCACCACATCCGACACCGCCACATCCGACACCACCGGATCCGTGGTGCCGGTGGCGAAGGTGCAACTCCTCAACGATCGCGGCGATCGCCAAGCCGAGGCCGCGTGGTTGTCATCAGCGGCCAGACCTGGCGTGGTCGAGCTTCTCTCGACATCAGAGGATCCGTACACGATCGTGACCGCCCACGCCGGAGCACGCACCATGCGCACGGCGCGGCTCGACCCCGAGGCAGGGCTCGAACTACTGATCCGAGTGACTGATCTGCTCGCCGAACTCCACCACGATGGTTTCACTCACGGCAAGCTCACGGTTGACCACGTGATCGTAGGTCCAGGCGGGCCGGTGCTGTGCAGCCCCGATGGCACCATCAGCGAGACAAAGGCCGACCTCGATGGCATCGCTCGGTGCATGCGGGAACTCCAACGGCAGTGGGACGACGCGAACACTCCATCCCCGTGGCGTTCGATGTGGGATGACCTCGCCGAGCGGCTCGAAGATGGAACCGACCCGTCCAGCTCTGCCATCCGCACCGCCCAGGCACTCCGCCGTATGGGGGCCCTCACCGAAACGTCGCCGCCGAGACCCGAGCGACTCAGCACACAGATCCCGAAGGGACTCCTTGCCGTTGCCGGTGCCATCATCGTCGCGATCGTTGGGATTGCGTTGGTGCCAGCGAGCGCGCCGGCCCGAGTAACCGGCCCGCGCATTGCGGTGAACGGTTCCACCTACGCGATCGGGAGCGAAGGCGACGACGTTGCGCACCTCGAAAGACCGTGTGATCCCAATGCACCCGTCCTCTCGCTCCGACCATCGACCGGAGAGATCTGGGCTTTTCGTTCGATCGGTGACGGCGCGGTCTCGGAGCCGGTCGCAGTGGTACCGGGAGCTACCGAACTCCGCAGCGAGCAGCGCACACGCGGCGACATCGACTGCCACATTGCCGTGGCGCGTGGACCAGCGGGAGCGTCAGAAATTGACACCGCTGCTCTTGACTCTGGGAGCTGATGTCTCTGCTCGAGGCCGACCAAGGATCAGCCGAGACCAGCTGACTCAGCCGATCGAGGCTTCCTTGACCAAGCCAAGATCGGCCAGGCGGTCGGTGGCGTCGTCGAAGTCGACGCCGAGGATGCAGGCAACCGCACGGAGGTCATCGCGGCGAACCGTGAGCACTCGACCGTTGAAGTCCTGGCGCTGCACCTGGATCATGGCAAGGTAGCGGGCAAGCATCTCCCCTTCGGGACCGGCGACACCATCGACCTGGGTGAGGTCGAGCGTGACGCCCGCCTTGGCCTCGGTCAGATCAACAACACCGGGCACGACGCCGACGTTGGTGGTTCGAGGTAACAGTTGGTCGATCGGCACGCTGTAGAAAAGCGCAAGTCGCTCGAGGCGAGGCACCGAAATCGCTCGCTCGCCGCGTTCATAGGCACCCAGAACTGACGCCTTGAATTCTTGATCCGATTGCGACTCGACGTCTTGCAGACTGAGGCGCTTCTGGCGACGGATTGCCCGAAGTCGCTCGCCAACACGGCGGCCGTAGGCCGAGTCCGCAGCGTCAATGTCGATGTGTTCTTCGCCAGCGCCCATGCCGCTCCCCTGTTGAAGGCGTCACCGTAGACGTCTCACGGTGCAGCTTCAACCACCCAACGTGATCCATCGGTGACAAATCGCAGAGCACCGCCGATCTGGACCCCTGCTAGCCAACGGGAGCGGGGTTTCCACACCGCAGAGGTCAGCAACGGACTGCGAGAAGGACAGCAGCTGCGACCGCCGCTGTCTCGGCCCGAAGCACTCCGCCAGGAAGCGAGCGACGTTCTTGACCCCGGAGTTCCTCAGAGCTCCATCCACCCTCGGGGCCGATGAAAACACACCGGTCGGCCACAGGGTCCAGAGGCTGTCCACCAGGTTCGGCAAACACGACCGAGGAATTCGCGACGAGTGCATCAGCCAACGCCGTTACCGGCAGAACGGTCGGGATGTGTACTCGGCGACTCTGCATCGAGGCTTCTCTTGCAATCACCTGCCACTTCACCAATTGCTTGGCCGCCCTGCCGCCGTCCCAGCGCACGACCGATCGAGCTGACTGCAACGGCAAAATCACGTCAACACCGAGTTCGGTGAGTTTCTGCACGACCCACTCGGGCCGTTCTCCTTTGACTGGTGTGAACCCGACAGTGCTCGGATTGGTTCGAGCGGCCTCGGTCAGGACTGGTCCGTCGATCTCGGGCGCGGGCCCGAATCGCGCCGGACGCCACGCACCTACACCATCGCTGATCGTGATCGGCTCGCCTTCGGCAAGGCGCCGCACGCGCTGGTAGTGGTGGAGATCGCCGTCGTCGAGAACCGGATGCTCGAGGTCTTGAACGAAGATGAGCGGTTTCGAGCGCCAGTCGTCGAGGCTCATACGAACGACGCCGAAGCGACTAGCTGAACGCGTTCTTGATCTTGGAGAAGAACTTGCCGTCCTTGGCCTCGTTGACTGCGTCGCCGCGCATCTCGGCGAACTGACGAAGCAACGCATCTTCTTCTTCGGTGAGATCGGTCGGCGTATCGACGATCAACGTGAGCAGTAACTCGCCTCGACCTCGACCGCGAAGTCGAGGGATGCCGCCGTCACGAACCGTGAAGACCTTCCCGGTCTGCGACCCGGCAGGAATCGTGATGTCGATCGGCTCCTCGATGCCCTCGAAAACCACCTCGGAACCGAGCGCTGCCTGGGTGACCGGCACGTGCAGCTCGGCCAGCAGACGGTCGCCGTCTCGTTGGAAGACCGGATGCGCTGCGACTCTGATCTCGACGTAGAGATCGCCCGCCTCGGCGCCGCGAGGACCAACAGCACCACGTCCGCTCAACCGCAGCGTCGATCCGTGCGAGACCCCAGCAGGGACGTCAACGGTGTATTCGCGGTCTTCGACCGTTCGACCTTCGCCGGAGCACGACGTGCACGGCTGCTTGATGATCTGACCTTCACCGGCGCAGCGGGGGCAAGCCGAAGTGGTGACCATCTGACCCAGAATCGACTGGCGCACTTGGCGAACCTGACCGGCACCGTCGCATTGGCTACACGTCTCGACGCCCGAACCTGGCGCAGCACCGGTGGCATCACATGGTTCGCAAGCAACAGCGGTGCGGACCGAAACCTTCTTGGCTGCTCCTCGAACGGTGTCTTCCAAATCGAGCGTTGCGACGACTTCGAGATCGACCCCGCGAGGACGGGCGCTCCGACCGCCGCCACCTCCGCCGGCTCCACCATTGCTGAAGAACGCATCGAAGAGATCGCCGAGACCACCACCGAAGGGATCTCCGCCTCCGCCGCCACCGCCAAAGCCGCCGGGGCCGCTGGCAGAGCCGAAGCGGTCATAGTTGGAGCGCTTGGCATCGTCGCTCAAGACCTCGTAGGCCTCAGCAACTTGCTTGAACTGCGCCTCGGCTTGCGGGTCGTCGGGGTTGGCGTCGGGATGGAGCTCGCGGGCTCGCTTTCGGTACGCCTTTTTGATCTCGTCGGCCGATGCCGAACGTTGAACGCCGAGGAGTTCATAGAAGTCAGCCATCGAGGTTCAGCCTTCGCTCAAACGGACGCCGAGTTGGCGCCCAACCACCGTCACTGCGGCGATTGCTTGCGGGTAATTCATACGGGTCGGCCCGAGAATCGCGATCGACCCGGCGTGCTCGCCATCAATCTCATACGGGGACACAACCACACTGCACTCTTCTAGCCGCTCGTCACCGGTTTCAGTACCAATCGCCACCTTCAGGCCCCGATTGAGAACATCGGTGATGAGGTCGACCACCACGAGCTGCTGTTCGAGAATTGTGAGCACCCTCGAAACAGAGTCGACAGCTTCGAAACCGCTGGCGATTCGAGAGGCGCCGTCGACGTACACGCGGTCGTCGTGGCCGGAAACGCCCACGGCATCCAGCACCTCGAGCGCAAGGGCGTCTTTGGCAGCGTCGCCAGTGAGAGCAGGCTCGCTGGCCTCGCCCAGAGGGTGGTCGTCGATCGACGAACGAACGACTGCTGTGACATCATCGAGAACGTTGTCGTCGACGTCGTGGTCGAGGTCGAGCGTGTGCTTTTCGACAACGCCATTCGAAAAGACCACCACCGCCAGCACCATCCGAGGCGACAAGCCAACCAGTTGGAACGAGCGGACCCTGGCGGCGTCGCTGGAGTGATCGATGACCACCGCGGCATGATCGGTCAGATTCGACAACAAGCCGGCGGTATCTCGCATCAGGCCTTCGAGCTCGCCGCGGACATCAGTGAAAAAATCGAGGACCTGACGACGTTCGGGTCGAGCCAACTTGGCTTGACCCACCGAGTCGACGAAGTGCCGGTAGCCCTTGTCGGTTGGGATGCGTCCAGCGCTGGTGTGGGGTTGAGCGAGGTAACCGTCGGATTCCAACACGGCGAGTTCGTTGCGCACCGTTGCCGAAGACACGCCGATGTCGGCGTTCCTCGTCACGACCGCTGACCCAACGGGGACAGCAGTCTCGATGTACTCCTCGACGACGGCTTTGAGAATTGCCGCTTTGCGCTCATCGAGCACGTCGGTCACCTCTCCTGTAGTCCTCTGGCGGTCCGGTCAACTGACCCGCCAAGTGTATTGGCGTTCACCACTGTTCTTTGAGCCGGGCGTATCGATCCAGAGACTCGAGTCGTTCGGTGGCGTGATCGACGAGCGGACCGGGGTAACCGGCCGGCGCTCCGGCAGGGTCAGCCCATGGCTCGTGGATGACTTTGTTGCTCAGGTGTGCGATCTCAGGAACCCACTTCCGAACATAGCCAGCGGTCGGGTCGAACTTTCGGCTCTGACTGATGGGGTTGAAGATGCGGAAGTACGGCGAAGCATCCGTGCCGGTGCCGGCCACCCACTGCCAGCCGTGCTGATTCGACGCGATGTCGCCATCGATCAAATGTTCCATGAAGAAACGGGCGCCCCTGGTCCAATCGATGTGAAGATCCTTGACGAGGAAACTCGCCACGATCATCCGCACGCGGTTGTGCATCCATCCCTCCGCTACCAATTGACGCATACCGGCATCGACCATTGGATAACCGGTTTGCCCTCTGCACCAGGCCTCGAAGCGTTCGTCAGCCACATCACCGGTGTCGACTTCCATCTTCGCCATCTTGACCGCATAGCTCGATCGAGCAGTCTCGGGGCGTTGAAACAGCACTTCGGCGTAGAACTCTCGCCAACAGATCTCGGAACGGAAAACATCCTCGGAGGGGTCGGGTCCGAGGCGGGCCAGGAGTTGCCTTGGATGGATCGTGCCCCACTTCAGATCAGGAGAAAGTCTGGAGGTTCCGTCCACGCTTGGATCGTTGCGGGTGTCGACGTAATCGAAGACGGGGCCGTCGAGGAAAGCTTCTGCTCGTTCCCATGCCGCCTTCTCACCCGCCAGAGGCAAATCCGAGGCCGTGGCCTCGACACCTTCGATCGTCTCGGTCGCCACACCCTCGACCCACTCGGCGTCGACTCGACCGGAAGGCTCGGGATACCCGTGCACCTTCCACGCCCGGAAGAACGGGGTGAACACTTTGAAAGGCGTGCCGCCACCAGCAGTCACCACCGAGTTCGGCGGTACGGCGTACGGCGAGTCTCGGTAGTGAACTGCAAGGCCGGCCGCCGCGAGCTTTTCGCCGACCTGGTCGTCTCGCATTCGGCCGTACGGGCCGTAGTCATCGGTGGCGTAGACCGTGCCAGCACCGGTTTCTGCAGCGATCTCGGCGAGCACGGTTGCGGGATCACCGGAGCGGATCACCAGGTGGCCGCCGATGTCGGCGTCGAGCGAGGCGAGCGTGCCAGCGAGAAAGGCGAGACGATTGGCACCGGATGGACCTCTGAGCCGATCGTCGTTCACGAAGACTGGGACCACCGGACCTTCTTCCGCCGCTGCCGCCAACGCCGGATGATCGGTCAGTCGCAAATCGCGCCGAAACCAAAAAATCGAAGTCATGCCCGCCATTCAACCCTGACCTGTCGCCGCTCCCCCAACCCCCGAACTAATCGTCGAGGCGGAGGGCGCGGATGAAGGTGTCCGGCGGGATGTCGACCCGGCCGATGCTCTTCATCTTCTTCTTGCCCTCTTTCTGCTTCTTCAGCAGCTTGTTCTTACGGGTGACGTCGCCGCCATAGAGCTTGGCCGTGACGTCTTTGCGGTAGGCCCGCACCGTCTCACGAGCGATGATCTTGCCGCCGATGGCGGCCTGGATCGGCACCTCGAATTGCTGGCGGGGAATGATGTCGCGCAGCTTCTCCGCCATGCGCTTGCCGTAGTCGAACGCGTTGTCACGGTGGACGATCGTGGAGAAGGCATCGACCTGCTCACCATTGAAGAGGATGTCGACCTTGACCAGGTCGCCCTTTTCGTAGCCAGAGACTTCGTAGTCGAGGGAGGCATAGCCCTGAGTCCGGCTCTTGAGCTGGTCGAAGAAGTCGACCACGACTTCACCAAGAGGCACGCGATAGACGATCTCGACACGCTCTGGCGAGAGGTACTCCATCTTCACCAGCTGACCGCGACGACCCTGACACAGCTCCATGATCGTGCCGGTGAAGTCCGAAGGCGTGAGGATCGAGGCTTTGAGGTACGGCTCTTCGATGAACTTCCAGTCGCCAGACGGAGGGAGCGCCGCGGGATTGTCGATCGCTCGCTCTTCGCCGTCGTTCATCTCGATGCGGTAGTGCACCGACGGTGAGGTGGCGATCAAGTTGAGGTCGAACTCGCGCTCGAGCCTTTCTCGAACGATCTCCATGTGGAGCAACCCGAGGAAGCCACAGCGAAAGCCGAATCCAAGAGCACTGGAGGTTTCCGGCTCGAACGAGAACGAACTGTCGTCGAGCTTGAGCTTGTCGAGAGCGTCACGGAAGTCTTCGTAGTCGTCACCATCGACGGGATACAGGCCGCAGAACACCATCTGCTGAGGTTCGCGGTAGCCGTCGAGTGTTTCGGTCGCCCCATTGGACTCGGTGGTGACGGTTTCACCAGAACGCGCTTCACGCACGTCCTTGATCCCGGCGATGAGGTAGCCCACCTCGCCTGCAGTCATTTCCTTCACCGGCGTGTTGCCAGGTGTTCGGAAGCCGAATTCCTCGGCAGGGTGAACCGCTCCGGCTTGCATGAAGCGGAGACGTTCTCCGGATTTGATCTTGCCGTGCATGATCCGGACGCTGGAGATGACACCTCGGTAGGTGTCGAAGTGGCTGTCGAAGATCAAGGCCTGCAGCGGGGCATCCGCATCGCCAACGGGTGGTGGAATGCGCTCGATGATCGCATCGAGCAGCGCCTCGACGCCTTCGCCGGTCTTGGCCGAGATGCGGAGAGCACTTTCAGCAGGAACGCCGAGGACCTGCTCGATCTCCGCCGCGCACTTGTCGGGGTCGGCGGCGGGAAGGTCGAGCTTGTTGAGCACCGGCAGGATCTCGAGATCGTTCTCGAGAGCGAGGTACATGTTGGCCAGAGTCTGTGCCTCGATGCCCTGGGCTGCGTCGACGACGAGGACGACGCCTTCGCACGCGGCAAGCGAACGGCTCACCTCGTAGCCGAAGTCGACGTGGCCGGGCGTGTCGATCAAGTTGATGACGTGCCCTTTCCACTCGAGCCGAACGCTCTGGAGCTTGATGGTGATGCCGCGCTCACGCTCGATGTCCATCGAGTCGAGGTATTGCGCTCGCATCTCTCTGGCTTCGACTGCGCCGCAGAGCTCGAGCAGGCGGTCGGCAAGCGTTGACTTGCCGTGGTCGATGTGAGCGATGATCGACAGGTTGCGTATCTTGGACTGGTCCATGCGAGGCGTAACGCTACCCGCACGCAGGACCCCTCCATTCAGAAGGAGAACGCGCGAGGGAGCGGCATCTCCAGCCAGTAGGATCCTACGGTTCCTGCTGCGTCGTTTGCGCAGGATTCAGATCACCAACGAATTCGACTACCGAGGTTTCTCGTGGCCAACATCAAGAGCCAAATCAAGCGCAATCGTCAGAATGAAAAGCGCCGTCTTCGGAATCGGGCCGTCCGATCCGAGATGTACACCCGCGAGAAGTCCGCTCTTGCGGCTGCTGGGACTGAGACCGAAGAGGACGCGCTGCGTCTGGCAGTCAAGCGCATCGACAAGGCTGCGGCCAAGGGCGTTCTGCACAAGAACACCGCTGCTCGCAAGAAGAGCCGTCTGATCGCACGGGTGCGCAACGCCGCAACCGCTGACGCTTGATCTACAGGTACCTGACTTCGACCTGAAGCGGAGCCGAAGGGTTCCCGCTCACAGCGGACGTTGCGAGCTCAGCGAGCAACTCCAAGGAACCCGAAGGGTTCCCGCTCACAGCGAGCAACTCCAAGGAACCCGAAGGGTTCCCGCTCACAGCGGACGTTGCGAGCTCAGCGAGCAACTCTAAGGAACCCGAAGGGTTCCCGCTCACAGCGGACGTTGCGAGCTCAGCGAGCAACTCCAAGGAACCCGAAGGGTTCCCGCTCACTTTGACAGGTGGGCGAGTCGCGCAATGAGCACTTCCATGATGGTGTCTGCGGGAATGGCGCTGAGGCCTCGCAGGTCGAGGTCAGCCTTGGCCAAGAGCTGCATGGCCCGACTCGTCCGGTCGCTTCCCAATTTGCGGCTGAGCGTCAACGCCTTCTTGGCCGGGAAGGTCGACCCCTTCATCCCGAGCAACGCAGCAGCAGCTTTCTCGTCGCCCACCGAGGCACCATCGAGCGCCAATGCCTTTTGGTAGTGATTGTGCAGCGTCGCCATCACCTGCAACGCATGACGCTCGCCGCCCTGCAGCATGCGATGCAGGTTCTCGAGGGCCACGCCGATGTTCCCGTTGTCGATGGCGTCGGTGAGATCCCACGGCGGCACGTCGCTGGCTTGCCCCAGATACGGCACGACATCGTGCTTGCCGAGCCTGGCCCCTTCGCCGAACGCACTGACGAGCGAATCGAGAATCGACTGAACGCGGCCGGTCTCGTCACCCAAATGCGAAGCGATCGCAGCCTTGGCCGCCCCATCGAGACGAACGGGCGCATCAGCGAGCTTTTCACTCATCTGCATCGAGCGGCCCTTGCCCTTCGGCGCGGCATCGATCTCGCGAGCCCCGGCAGCCTTGAGGGCTTCCTTGAGCGCCTTCGGAACTGCCCCACCTCGGATGTTGGGGTTTGCGCTCTTCTCCCACACCAGCACGAGATCAGTGGTGTCGAGCGGCGACTCGATCCAGCCGACCAGACCCGCCACTTGTTCCCCCTTGGTGAACATGGCGAGGTTGCGGCCAACAACGACGCGACGCTCGGTGAGGAACGGCGGCGTGTGCGCAGCATTCACGAGTGGAGTGAGCTCAGCATCGGCCCCATCAGGTGCGTAGTGGGCCTCGCCAACCTCTTCGACCATGAGCGAGCGATCACCAGACCCCACCAGTTCTTTCACGACCGCCTGGAGCGTTTGGGCCACCAGGCTCAGATCGTCACCTTTGATCAGTGTCAGCGACATGCGGTCACTCCTGCCGTCGGGACCTTCGGGATCAAGGGTGCCAGCGTGTCGACCACACGACGCACGATCCGCACCCGATCGGTGGATATCGCTGCGACTCCTCGTGCGCTCGCAGCACTCGCCAAACCGATCAACGCTGCGTCACTCACATCGCGAAAGCCCACGGTGGACAGCAAGAGCGACCGTTCGTCGAGCGGTGGCCAGGCATCGATGACCTCGTCGGCAGACGCCCCCGGCTGATCGATACCGACGTCGTAGAACACGTCGGCGCTTGCGCGGAGGCGGCCAGCCCCCGCCGAGAGGATCAGTGCGTGCTTGCCGCCAGCCATCGGGGTCTCGGTCCGTAGATACAGCGACGTGCCCGTTGCTTCGGCAAGCTGATCGGCAACGGACAGCCGCTCCGCTGGCGCAAGGGCCGCCGGGAGCATCAGATCGATCCCGTCCGCACCACCGGCAACGTGAGCCAACGCGCTGAACAGCGAGCCAGCAAGATCGTCGACCGAGCCGACGGAAACGAACCCCAGGACGAGTGGTCGGCGACCATCTGCGATGAGCCGGTCAGCAACAGCGTTGGCCGGAACGACACGAGAGGGCCCAGCATCGGGAGGCCCAGCATCGGGAGGCCCAGCATCGGGAGGCCCACCGTCGGCAGGCCCAGCGTCGGGAGGCCCAGCTTCGGGAGGCAGATCGTTGGGAGGCACAGCGGTCATCAGCCCCGAAAGCTATCCGTCGTCAGCGGTCGCGCCCACGACCATGTCGATGCCGAGCGTGCTCGGTTCAGCGAAGATGTCGATGCGGCCGGAGCCAACGAGGAGCGACTGATCCTCGAGGACTCGACGGCCACCGACGATCTGGTGATCGCCCGGAGCCAAGACAAGGCCGAGGTCTGCGACTTCGCGTAGCCGCTCGATCGTTCGCGCCGCGGTCCATCCCCCATCAGCAACAATCACCACATCGATCGAGCGGATTCTGTTTGCCACGAGGATCTCGACCCAGCGTTGCGTCGGATCATCGATCACCAAAACCGAAGGTGTCGTGTCGGTGTGTTCGAACCAGCCCTCGAGTTCAGCTGTACGACTCATTGTCAGCAACACGACAACACTCAACGGCGCCAACCACCACCACGCAAACAGTCGACGAGGCCGCAACGACCAGACCAACACTGCTGCGCACAAGACCCACGGCAGAGAGGCCACCGACACCGAAGGAAGCGGAGCCGTTGACGCCTCGGCTGCCACGGCATCGATCCACCACACGAGCACCTGGGCTGGAAGCTGGAGCGCCCTCGCAACCGGGCCAGGCATCACCGAGGCAAGAAGTCCAACGCTGAGCCCCAGCGTCATCACCGCCCCCGCCGCCCATCCCGCAAGCAGGTTCGCCGGGATCGTGACAGAGGCAACGGGTCCGAAGACCACGAGCAGCACCGGGCTCACACCGATTTGAGCCGCCAACGTGATCGACACTGGTTCAGCGATCCACCCCGGCCAGGGCAGTCTGGTCCGCAAGCTCGAGGACAAGAGCAAGATCCCAACCGATGCACCAACCGAAAGCTGGAAACCCACCGACCAGGCGAGAAACGGGTCGATCAACAACAGCACGATCACAGCGAGCGAAAGCGACCGAACACCGGCCGAACGCGCCGAGCGCATCGTTGCCACGGTGCTGACACCTGCGGTCACCGTCGCCCGAAGCACCGAAGGCTCGAGCCGAGTGGCCAGAGCGAACACCACGAGCAGGCACGCAATCGCTGCGAATGCCACCGTTGGTCGTGCCCGGGCGGTCAGCGGCGAGAAGATCGCCAGCAAGAAGGACACGTTCTGGCCGCTCACCGCGAGCAGATGACTGAGCCCAGCCGCTCGAAACTGTGCACGCTGCCCTTCGCCCTGGAATCGATCGTCGCCGATCACCAGACCGTGATAGAGCGCAGCTTGGTCGTTGCTGAACGAGTCGGTGGCGCCGAGGACTCCCGAGCGCAGCCACTCCCCTGGGCGGCGGAACCAAGCGATACTGCCGATCGGCCTGGCCTCAGCTCCAGACACAACACCGACGAGGTGGCGGCTCTTCTCCCAGTTGGTCACATTCCCGGGACCGAGGCGGCCGCTGACAACGACGGGTTGTCCGGCGACGAGGTCTGGCCGCTCGAAACCACTGCCGACCAGCCGTACCCGTTGCCCCGTATGGTCGAGGCGAGCTTCGGCCCGCCAACCGAAGTCGCTTGGTTCGGTGTCGGTCACCAACGTTGCCCGCTCCTCCATCAGCGAGGTCGCAACTGCTGGTCGATAGCTCGCCTCAGCAGACGCCCCCAAGCTCGTGGCAACGAGCGCCAGCGCTGCTGACACGAGGAGTTTGCGAGCTGGCGCTGGCAACACCGCCGTCATTGCCAGGGCCCCAGTGCCACATCCGACCAGCAGGTGCACGTCCACAGCCACCAACACCGCAACCCAAACGATCGCGAGCAGTCCGAGCAGCTCTGCTTCGGCAAATGAGGCTGTCTCACGAGACGAGGAACGGCCGAGCTCGGGTTGCCTGGTCATCGCACAACCGCTGCGTCGGCGATCGCTGCGAGCTTTGCCGGGCCGATCCCGGGAACATCCAAGAGATCGTCGACCGAGCGGAAGGGGCCATTGTCATCACGGTGGGCCACGATCGCCTCTGCTGTGGCCGGCCCGACACCGGGCAGCTCTTGCAGGCCGATGACATCGGCCCGGTTGAGATCGACCGGCTGACCGCTCGCTGGGGCAGCGGGCGACACCACGGCCTCGCCCTCTACCGGGACTCGGATCTGTTGTCCGTCGACGACCAACGCTGCCAGATTGAGGAGGTGGAGTTCGGCATCAGTAGTGGCGCCGCCAGCCGCATCGACGGCGTCGACAACGCGTGCGGTGACGTCGAGGGTGTAGACGCCAGGGACCCGCACCGCTCCCGAAACGTGAACAAAGACCGAGCTCTCCCCCGCCATGGCCGAGGTCGGCGTCAGCGTGACCTGCGGGATGCGGTCCTCGACCGGTGGGCCCGACGGCGCCGCGTCGATCATCCTCGGCACCACGAGCGCAAGAGCAACAATGGTCGCTACAACACCGGCAATCAGGAACGGCCGCTCCCGCCATTCGTCGGCTCGTTCGATGAACAAGCCGACGCGATCGGCGAGGGTGAACGGCAGCTCCGGCCCGAGGCCGAGTTGTTCCGACGTGGTCGGCCCAGGCTCGGAGGCTCGGCTGAGCCCCTCCAACTCGTCGTCACCTGTCGGCCCGGTTGGTCGATCCAGCACAGCAATCTCTCATCGTTCGACAACGCTGAGGGGAAGGTGTGAGGGAAGTACTGGAGCCGCCCTCGCGGGCGCGGACTCAGAACAGCTGCGTCGTGAGGCGCTTGCGCCAGTCGGCGGTGTTGGGGTGCTCAGTACCGAGCACGGCCAGCAAGTCGACGAACTCTTTGCGAGCGTCGTCGTCAGTCTTGACCTTGGGAAGCAGTGCCTCGAGGCGGACTTCGATCTCTTGATTGCCCTCTGAGCCTGCAATATCGGTGCGGGCGAGCGCTGCGATCCGGCGAGTCTCTTCAGTCTCTGGAATCTTGGCGAGCAAGGCGAGCGCCTCGTCGTTGCGATCGGTCTCGACGAAGATCGCCGCCAGAGCCGGGATCGCCTTCGGGTGATCGGGAACCGCCATCAAGATCTCGCCGAGCGAGGCCTCGTCACCCTGAGCAAGCAGCGTCTCGATGATCGCATCCTGGTCGGCTGGCAAGTGCTTGGCCACGAACTCACGAATGGTCTCTTCAGGCTGTGCACCCATGAAGCTGTCGACGATCTGTCCGTCTTTGATGACGTAGACGGCGGGAATCGATTGCACCTGAAAGGCCTGCGAAGCGCCAGGGTTCTCGTCCACGTTGATCTTGGCGAGAATCACCTTGGGCTCGGGCCCGGTACCCGCTGCTTCGCCGACGATCTTCTCGATCATCGGGCCGAGCGTCTTACATGGTCCGCACCATGGAGCCCACAGGTCCACGATCACGGGAACCTGCATCGAGCGCTGCAGAACGTCGGTTTCGAATGTCTGGTCAGTGACGTCGATCATCCCGACAAACGCTACCGGCTTGTTGCCGAGTCACGCGACGCCGACGAAGGAGCGAATCGGCACGGTCAGACGCGTTCGAGCGTCTCTGCCAAGTATTGCTCACGACACAGCGCTCGTTGAAGCTTTCCAGAGCTGGTCTTCGGCAATGTGCTCGGCCGCACGAACACGATGTCCTTGCTCGGGAGGCCGACGGCCTCGACCGTTTTGTCGTGGACCTCCCTCATCAACGCTTCGAGATCTTCCGCTCGGGTCTCGGCAACGACGATCACCGATTCCTTGCCTTGACGACCAGGCACGCCGAAGGCGATGACGTTGCCCGCTCGGATACCTTCGATCTCTCCGATGTGCCGCTCGATGTCTTGCGGGTACACGTTTCGGCCACCGACGATGATGACGTCCTTGATTCGGCCACACATGTACATCGCGCCGCCGATGAGGTACGCGAGGTCACCTGTCCGCAACCAGTCGCCATCGACGAACAGATCGGCGTTGGCATCGGGTCGTTTGTAGTAGCCGGAGGTGACCGACGTGCCGCGAATCTGCAGCTCACCAACCTCACGCTCGCTGAGAACGTCACCGGTCTTGGGATCGACGATGCGGAATTCGAGACCGGGCACGGGGAAACCGAGCTCGACGATCTTGCGGGCGTTCGGGTGATCATCAGCCACCACCACCGCACGATGCTCTTGTTCGAGCAACGTTGCGTCAACCGTGTCGGTGACCAAACCCGTCATCGGAACGGGGAAGCAGCCGGCGATGGCGAGTTCGGCCATACCAAAGGCAGGGAAGACAGCACCAGGACGAAGGCCATGCCGTTCACCAGCGCCGATGAATGCTTCGACCGATGCAGGGTCGACCGGCTCAGCGCCGTTGAGGAAGATCCGCATCTTCGACAGATCGAGATCGGTCTTACTGCGCTTGAGCGCACGAGTGGCCAGCACGTAAGAGAAGTTCGGTCCGGCGGTGGCAGTGCCCCCGTACTCCGAGATCCACTCCATCCAGCGGCCGGGTGAAGCGAGAAAGTCCTGCGGGGCGCCGAGCACCAGGTCAATGCCTTCAGCCATCGGCAAGATGCAGAAGCCGACGAGCCCCATGTCGTGGTAGAGGGGAAGCCACGACACCAGGACGTCTTTGTCGATGTCGACTCCGGCCGCGTCACCGATGGCATCGAGGTTCGCAGCCACGACGTGGTTCGGGAGCATGACACCCTTGGGTTCAGACGTGGACCCCGAGGTGAATTGCAAAACGAACAGGTCGTCTTCGTGATAGTCGGGCCGGACGAAGTCGTTGGCGGTGGCCCGACCATCGGCTGGTTGAAGATCGACGAAACTGATCATCGGCGGATCTTCAGCCGTGACTTCGACGAATGGAGCGAGGTCGGGATCAACGAGCACAGCAACACAGTCGGCCTGCTTGATCCGACCCTTGGTGGCCGTGGCAAACTCTTCGATCGACGCAAGACGCATCGGAAGAGGCAGCACCACGAGCGTGGCTCCGCAGAGCCAAACAGCTTGGAATGCCGTCACCAGGTCAGCGGTGGTTGGACCGAGCAGCGCGACGTGGTCACCATGCTTGATGCCTTGCGATTGCAGGATCGCAGCCACTGCTTTCGCTTCTTCGTGGAGCTCACCCCACGTTTTGGTCACCGGCAGATCACCCGTCATGAAGGTGACCTTGTGGTCCCCCTTCGCCGCGTGTTCGATTCGAGAAACGATGGTTCGCACGACTTTCAGACCCCCGACACCAGCAGAACGTTACGCACCGGTAACGTTTCGCCTTCGCCGATCCGGGATCGATCCCAAAAGCAAAGAATCCGGGCCAGTGGCCCGGATTCATTTCGCCTTCTCTCCCAGCTGTGCGGCGACGTTGTGAGCGCCAGCGAACAACTCGGGGTGACGGCGAAGCCGTCACACGTGGAGCTTAGGAGAATTGAACTCCTGACCTCTTCCATGCCATGGAAGCGACAGACGTTCACGGACGTTCGCACATGTTCAGTATTGCCTGCTCAGAGGGTTCTTGCAACCCTCAACCGTTCGTTGAGGTACGCTGATGTTCGGGTGCGTTGCTCACTTCATCGCTCACTTTTGTTGAGAGAAGAGGTCACGGCGCCCCACGGAAGACGTCCAACGGAAGGGGTCAGCGATGGCACGAGGCAACGGTGAAGGCTCGGTCTACCAAGAGAAATCAACGGGTCGCTGGATCGCTGCGGTGACGGTCGACGGCAAGCGGAGACGAGCGGTCGCAGCCGATGAGGCCAGCGCCAAACGGCGACTACGAGAGATGAACCACAAGATCGACGACGGCGTGGCGATCGGTGACGGCTCTATGACGCTCGGCCAATTGCTTGAGCAATGGTCGACCAACGCACTCCCCGCCCGCGACCTCTCCCCCCGCACCATCGAGACCTACACGTGGGCCGTCGATGTCCTCGGCGAAGAGATCGGCACGAAGCGTCTCAAGACCCTCAAGCCCGAACACGTCGAGCAAGCCTTCGAACGACTTGCCACCGACGGGCGCCCACCGAAGGAGGGCCGGCGCGACACCGGACCCATCGGCAGAGCGTCACTAGTGAAGATCCGCTCCGTTCTGTCGAAAGCACTGACGTACGCAGAGCGCCGCCAGCTCGTGTCACGCAACGTCGCCAAGGTGGTCGAGCTCCCCGCCGAAGCCAAAAGGACCGAGGTCGGCAGAGCACTCACCAAAGACCAGGCCCGCCGCCTGCTCCGCGAGCTCGAAGGCCACCGCCTCGAAGCGCTGTTCACCCTCATGCTCATGCTCGGTCTGCGCCCCGGCGAAGCAACCGGCCTCAGCTGGGAGAACATCGACTTCGAAGACGAGATCATCCACATCCGGCGATCCCTCAAGCTTCACACCGGCCAGCTCGTCGTCACCGACAAGCTGAAGACCTCACGGGCACGCCGTTCCCTCGACGCACCAGCGCCAGTCATCGCAGCACTCAAGTCACACCGCCGACGCCAGGCAGCCGAACGCCTCGAGGTCGGCCCATTGTGGAACAACCCCGAAGACCTCATCTTCACCACCAGCGTCGGCACACCGATCAACCCATCGAATCTCCGCCGCCAGATGGCCAGCCTCACCGACAGTGCTGGCCTCGGTCGCTGGCACCCTCACGAACTCCGCCACTCCGCTGCGTCGCTTCTGAGCGCTGCAGGCGTCCCGCTCGAAGAGGTTGCCGACGTTCTCGGCCACGACGGCACCCGCATGACGGCACTCGTTTACCGCCACGCAGTGTCCCCGTCGGTGAAGGCCGGGAAGCGTATGGGCGACATCCTCGGTGCTTAGGGGTTGCCAGCGAACCACAACGGTGTATTATGAACTTGTCGGCTCGCTGGTCGAACTAGCGAGAGGCTAGAAGTTCCAGCACACGAGCCGACGAATCACGACGACGCGAGACGCTGAGTCAGGTCAGGCGAGATGCCTTCGACCCGGATTGCACATCGAAACAGGCCCACGACGGCCAATCGAGTGCGCTCTTCCAGCGTCCCTACGATCTCGCCGCCCTGTGGGTCCTCAATCTGAGGAGACCCAGCAATGGACACCGCGACCAACTCGCGACTCGCACACTCCATCGAGGAATCGACGGAGATCACCGGCCTAGGCCGCACCACCCTGTTCCATCTCATCGCGACGAACCAGCTTCGTTCGGTGAAGATCGGCGGGCGGCGACTCATCCCCCATAGCGCTCTTGTCGATCTCATCGAGGGTGCCGCCGATGCTGCCTGAAAAACGACGAAAGCCGGGGTCACGACCCCCGGCTTCCGACAAGATCGATACCTCGACCCTCAACACAGCCAGCCTACCAGAGCCCAGCGCAGCGCCGCTGCCCTGGTGCGGGTCGCTGGACTTTCTACACGTGGCGGTGACGGCATGACCGCACACTCCACGCCCGCCTCAGTGACTGCGAACGCTCATTCGAGCCACGCCTACTACGCACACCTGCAACGGTTCGCCGACGAGACTTGTGCAACCTGCCTCGCAGTCCGTAGACACCCTGACAGCGACGCCTGTACTGGATGCTTGGAAGCAGGGTCGGGCGACAGTTGGAGCCCTCGAGGCGGTGCCGCATGATTGGCCAGCTCCCTCACCCCACAAAGGCCGGCGAACACTCCAGCTACGACCTCGCTTCCATGCCGCTGATTCTGGCGGCGTGGTGCCACGAGTACGAGCGCCTGGTAGTGGATGGCCCAGCTCGGGACTACGCCCGAGAACGCATCGTCGCCATCCTCTACAGCCTCGAAAAGCGCCAGATCAAACACCTGGCCGACGAGCTCGAAACCGTCGCGGCCTCGCTCCGAGACAGGAGCGCTGCATGAGCATCGCGGACGGCAAAGGCACCAACACAGTCCTCGATCGTCTCGTGGACTACGACCAACTGTCCGAGTTTCCAGAACCAGAGTGGCTGATCGATGGATGGATTCCACGGCCAGCACTTGGAGCACTGGTGGCGCCTCCGAAGGCGTTCAAAAGCTTCTTGGCTCTCGATCTCGCATGCTCGATCGCCCGGGTTGTTCCCTCAACTCTCGGCGCTGTGAAGCAGTACTACGAGTACGGCGGGTCGCTCGGTGATGACGAACCGGACCGCACCAACGAAGTGCTCTATGTCATCGGAGAAGGTGTCAGCGGTACAGCCAAGCGTGTCCGGGCATGGCATGACTCGCGTGCGTTGGATCCCATCGACTCGCACACGCTGTTCTTCCACCCTGGCGCAGTCAAGCTCAACGATGACCGGCACGTCGGAGAACTCGCACATGCCGTCGATCGGCTCAAGCCAGCGCTGATCGTCATCGACACCCTCGCACGAGCAACGACAGGCGCAGAAGAGAACAGCACCAAGGAAATGGGGCCGGTCATCGAGGTCTGTGACTACCTCAAGACGCTCGGCAACTCCACCGTGCTCCTGGTCCACCACACCGGTAAAGACACGACCAAGGGCGCTCGAGGCACCAACTCGATCCTCGGGGCGCTCGACTTCGAGATCACTCTTCAACCTGCAGGGTCGAGCGTGTCAGTGAAGAGATCGGAAGAGCACACGTCTGAACTCCAGTCACACAGTGATCTCGTATGCCGTCTTCTGCTTGAAAAAAAAA
>ENA-ORXM01000614-ORXM01000614.1-marine-metagenome-genome-assembly--contig:-NODE-614-length-59939-cov-16.698189_pt1 | contig 59939 bp, 44 predicted proteins | sample MGYA00237867_ERZ511480 | MGnify/ENA primary metagenome ERZ511480 (study PRJEB26309, sample SAMN06266103) | marine metagenome | isolation source: Algal blade | place: United Kingdom:Sidmouth, United...
GTTGATGTTAAAATATTATAGTCCGAAATATAAGTTAAAATTTGCTGTTTTGTAGCTAAATCTAAACCTTTTATATCTCCTTTAAGTTTAAACCATACGTTGTAATTAGGTGGTAAATCTTTTTTATCCAAAGGATTTACAAAGGTAGTTGGTTTAAATTCTATAGGACGCTTAATTGCTAAAAATGATTTTAAGCTTTTAGGCAAAAACTCCCCGTACTCTTTAAACATATCTGCCCAACTTAGCAAGTCTTCAGGTTGCTTAATATGTGAAGGCATTTCAATTTGATGGTGATAACCTGTTTCTTCCTTATGAAAAGAGGCCGACAAAATAAAAATTGTTTTTGATTTTTGGTGTGCCGTAACGCGCCTTACTGAAAAGCTACCACCATCTCTAACCATACTAACATTATAGGTTATAGGTACTTCAAGATCTCCAGCCTCGAGAAAATAAGCATGCATGGAATGTAATACACGTTGATTAATCACCGTTCTACTTGCCGCATTTAATGCTTGAGCCAAAACTTGACCACCAAAAACAATAGGACTTCCAATTGTTTTGCTGACACCATTAAATTCGTTACCGCTTATTTTTTCTAAAACTAAAAGATTTAATAAATCGTTAACTGTAGTCATGCTATTTTTAAATTATTATGGTATAAAACTATTAAATTATATAGTATTCTACTAGATATATTATTAATAGTTTAAGAACATTAATTTTGAAATGCTTATTAATGTTACTATTTTAGGATAAAATAATACATATGTTCTCTATTCAAAATTTATTAATTTTCTTACTTATACTATCTGGATGTAAAACTGGTAAACTGAATGTTATTACCGATTTACCTAAAAGTTTAAAAGAAGCTTCCGCTATAGAAAAAACAAGTCATTCCGATTTGCTTTGGACTATAGAAGATGCTGGAAACAAAAATAATATCTATGGTTTAGATTTGAAAGGAAATATTGTTAAAGATATAGATATAAGTAACTCAAGTAATATTGACTGGGAGGATTTGACCTCAGACAAAGCAGGCAATATATACATTGGCGATTTTGGGAATAATAGTAAAAATCGTGATGATTTTACCATTTATAAAGTTTCTAACCTAAATGCTGATGAAACTACTGCAGAACGAATACGGTTTGTTTTACCTAAGAATATGAACTCGGAAGATTTTGAGGCTTTTTTTCTTCTTAATAATAACTTTTATATTTTTAGTAAAGAAAATAAATCAAGTGTGCTTTTAAAAGTACCAAATAGCATTGGAAAACATACTGCTGAATTAATAACGGATTTTAAAATGAAAGGCAAGCGAACTAAAATTACATCTGCTGACGTAAGTGACGACGGAAGAACAATTGTACTTTTAAATCATGATAAACTCTGGAAAATTACTAATTTTAAATCCGATAATTTTTTTGAAGGGGATATTGAAGTATTAGACTTTAAACATAATTCTCAAAAAGAAGGTATTTGTTTTCTTAATAAAAATACTGTTTATATTACTGATGAAAAAAAGAAAAATGAGGGTGGCAATGTGTATACGTTCAATTTTAAATAATTCGTACTACTAGTTTTTTTCAATCAAAGCCATTTTTGTTTCTAAAAGTTTCAAATCATTTTTATTCTGTATAGCACGAACACTATCTAGGCGTATATTTTCCATTTCTTGAAGCACGACTTTTTTGTAGTTTTCATTAACACAGTTAGTAGTATCTAATAAACTTCTAAACATATTTACCAATTTTTGAACTATAGTTATGTCATGTATGCAGTAGGTTCTTATACTCGCCATGACATTATATAATAATTGTTCGAAACTTATAGATTTTATACTTATTGTAATTTTATCAGACTCACAATAATTACTAGAATCTTTTTTCTGCATACGTAAAACGAATAATTCCGTAAGGTAATCTATGGCATTAATTGCTGTTCCTGGGTCATTAATTCCTGGGGACATGGCTTTAACTATAATTTCGGTTAAATGCTTAAATGCTAATAGATAGTTATCCTCAACGAGTTCACTTCTTGAAAAATGGAAATCTGAAAAGATTGCATGATTTATGTCTTTTTCAAATTTCTCGCTAGTTTTTATAATGGTATCCCCTTTTAGTACATAAGCCCCTTTGTAAACCACAATTTCTGCTTTAGCATCTATTTTATTGAGCTTTTCTGTGATAGATTCCAAACTAAAATTTTCAATATAGCCAGATTTTTTTGAAGTTATAGCATGCCAGCTTTCAGTGTCAGGAAAATTTGAAGGATTACCTTTTTCAATCTCTATTAACTTACATAACCTATTTTTTGCTTCTTTATAAATACCACTCATTATATTATTTATCTGAATTTCTTGAGATATAGAATGGATAAAATAAATGAATGCACCTAAACTGAAAGTCATAAAAATAATCGCTAATAATACTGAAAACCCAGGAAGCTGATATTTACTATCTGTTGGCTCAATAACTATAAGGGTAAAGATGCAGTACAGTAAACATGAATTAAATATACCTAAAACGATTTGATGCCTTGTGTTAGAAATAAGTCCTGGCAAAACTCTAGGTGAATAATTACTACTTGCTTGATTTAGCAGAATCATTACCATAGAAAAACTGAAGACCATAATTGAAATTAAACCACCAATGAATGTTGAGAGTATTGTTCTCGCAGTCTCAACATCTTTAATGATAAGCCAAGGCGCATTTTCCAACAGGTAACTTGAAACATTAAGATCTTCTATATAATACATAAACAATGCAAAGCTTACACCTAAAAGACTTAGAATAGATGGGTAGAAAGCAATTTTACTTTCCAACCTATACATGTATCCAAAAAATTTATGATAGTTTATCTTCATTATTATTTTAATAAAATAGATTTGAATGATTCAGATTTTAAAAATCCAAACCAAAGCCGAATGAGAACCGTAGCCCTTCCTCACTATTAAAAAAATTGAATGTACCAGATAAGCTTTCAGCTGCTGTTACCCAAAAACCTCCTCCATAATCATTATGCCATTTATCAGACCTATCACCTTTTACCCAAACCCTACCAACATCTCCACCTGCAAAAACACCTATTTGCAAAGGCAAGGTATTTGTTTTGAATGATGGAAAACTATAGCGCAAATCTGTACTCCCAACCAAAGCGGTTTGACCTGTAAAACGCTCTGTTCTAAAACCTCTCAATCCATTTCTTCCTCCTATATTAGCTGCTTGGTAAAAAATAATATCATCACCAAATCTTAATTGAGTTCTTACATCTGTTTTTAATACGAGCTTTTTGTTTTTTGATAATGAGTTATAAAAACCAAGATCGGTATTTATATAGCCATACGTATTTTTAGTGTCTTCAAATTCAGTTTTTCCCCCAACTTGAAACATAAAGGTCATGCCTTTTTTAGGATTAATTCTATCATCAAAACTTTCATAATTAAATTCGGCCTCTAGACCACCAAAATAACGTCTTTCATAAAATTTATCGTTAGCTGATGAAACAAAATTATCTGTAATAAATCTGTTTTCAGTAGCGTCAATTTTAATACCTTCAAAAATAGTTCTAAAACCATAATCACTACCAAAATTCCCTTTCTTTAAGATTCCTGCTTTAACGGCGTAGATGCTAGTTTTGACTCTGTTATAGTTCAAATCTAAATCATCATCGTTATTTTCAGTTTCATTTCCGTAACCAAAAAAATTGTTTGTGAAATTTTCTGTTGTGAGTTGTCCTCCAACATGTAAATTCCAATCGTTCATGATATTAGCAAATTCGCCATCGTAGTTTAATGAAAACCCTTTCGTAGCAAAATAATAGCCTCCTTTAAATCGATGTTGTTGTGAAAATGGATTACGCTGAAATCCTTTTGTTGTTTTAGAATATGAAAGCCCTAATAAAAAACCATCATCCGGATTAAATCCTATGGCTGGAGTAATAACACTTGTTTTAGTAATATTTTTATTAAAATCAAATAAGTTGAGCTTGTACACATCTGTCAATCTAATTTGTGCTCCCTTATTTTCTTTAATCGTATTTGGTTTACTTTCATGATCATAAATTTTAATACGCCTGCCTTGTTTTACAATATAGGTATCGTTTTCCTGACCTCCAATTAGCCTTGTGAAAATTGGATTGTTAGCCTTACCTGAAACTTCAAAAACATCTTTATCATCAAGCCCGTAAATCCACATTTCTTTTGTAACATCCCTATTAAATGTTTTATCTACAACAACCTCACCTTTTTTACCATCTTTGATTCTTGATATTTTAACATGCGTTTCTTTATCACCAATTCTTGTAACCTCAATATAATCGTCTTTATCTGTACCTGTTAATATAACAAGTTTATTTAAGTAGTTGTAATAACGGGTAGCTATATTTATCAAATTACCCCTTCTCCCCTTAAGTTTCTCTTTAATATCTGCCAAGGTTTGATCTTGAACTTCCTCGGGCACTTTAGTAAATGCATTATCAATCACTTCATCTGTAATATTATCTTGAAGAAATTTGGCGTTTTTTAACCAAGTGTCCTTATCTGCTTGTTGCACCATAACACGATCTAGCTTTATTCCTGCCGCATTCATCCATTCAATGTGTTTTAATTCCTTACCATAGACCTGAAGTTGTTTCGTGGAGCCAGAAATAATTTTCATTACATCCAACAATGCTCCATCAAAATTTGAAAATACTTGATCCCTATCTCTAGGAATTGGTTTATAAACCTTATCCCCATTTTCTTGATTAAATTGTGCCCAACGCCATTGGTCTTGGTGCCTGTCCCAATCACCAATAAGCATATCAAAAAGTCTAGCTCTTACAAATGCATTTTCATCAATTTTATATTTTTCATCTTTTCTTATTTTCTCAAGAATATCATGAGTGCTTTCAATATCATCAGCATATCCAAATGTTTTATCATCTGAATAATTTTCTTCTGGTCGCTCCTCAATCATATACAGCTCCCCGCCATATTGCGCGTTATAGCTACCTAAATACTTATGCTTTGGGATAAAATATAATTTAGGATTGGTATGATAAATTTTTGCTGCATCTGATAAATCTGGAACAACTTTAAAAGCATAAGGATGTGCAGCAGTATAAAAATCCAATATCAATTCCTCTATAGCCGTCTGCTCAAATTCATCCTGAACATAGGTGTCTTTAAATAGAACCGTTTGCAAATATTGTGTAGCACTTTTACGTAGCGCACGCATATTTAACTCCTTACCATCTTTGGTTTTTAAACGTAAAGATCGTGTCTGGTGCCCGCCACCCTTTCTTACAATTTCCAAACCGCCATAAAGTGTATCGAGTGTGGCTACTTTAACTTTTATTTTTGTGCTGTAAATATCACGGTAGTGATTTCCCCAAACAGATTCAAAAAAACCTGTTGTCTCAGTTTCTTCTTTTGAGTAAATAGACACCTCTACTTCTTGAGGAAATGTTTCAGGCAAATCGGATACATTAAAAGTCTCGGTAGGCGAAAAAACTTCTTTAGTAAATAGTAGTTTTGGTTGCCCGTTTGATTCTCCATAAAACCTCACCCAGCTACTACCATCCTTAAAAATGGTAAGTTCGACAAAGCCCTGTTCTCCAGTTGAAAACATACCATTATCGCCTAATGCAGCAGCAGATTCTTTCGCACCAGATCCAGAAACAATTTGCTTAATTCCTTGTTGTTCGATATATTGAAGCGTATGCTCGTGACCTGATACAAAAATAACGTTTTCCGCTCCTAAGGTTAGGGTTTCCAAACGACTCATCAATTTATGATATCGCTCATTATATCTATCTTGAATAGAAACACCGCCTTGAGTTCTAAGTTGCGTAATTAAAGATGCTATACCGGGCAATGGTAATTTACTTTGAAATGGATATAAGTGTTTTTTTAACGCGTATTTTCCACCATGGGTTCCATTTGTGTACATTGGATGATGCATTGCAAACACCGTAGTTTTATTCTGCGCTTTTTTTAATTCGCCTTCAATTTCCTGAAAAAAACGTTCTCTAGTTTTTATTTCGCATTCATCGTTTATGGTTGGATGGGAATTCCAATTCTCCAAATACCATTGTGTATCTATAATGATAAGCTGGATGGTTTCACTAACATCTATACTTTTTAATGGACAACCATTTTCTGGTTGAAATGTATTTTTACCTACTAAATCCTCTATATATTTCTCTTCTCGCTTTAATCCTTTTAGCCCACCAGCGTACCAATCATGATTCCCAGGAATAAACACCGTTTTTCCTTTAAAACCTGCTATCGATTTTCCTTGGGCATTTAATGCATTTTCTGCATTGGCCCTGCCCTCTGCCTCTTTTGTTGGCAACCCATCAGGATAAATATTATCACCTAAAAAAAGTGTGTAATCTTTTTTCGTTTTTTTTCCTTCGACATGCATATTAAAAGCTCGTAAAGCCTTAGACATACCACCCATGGGCGATTTACCAGCATCTCCAACTAAATAAAATGTTTTATCTATTTCTTTTTCAGGAAACAGCACCTCATTATGGTCCTCGTTTACATATTGTGGAGTGTATGTGGCACAAGCAGTTAGCAACAAGACAATTAGTGCTACTGAAAAATTCTTAATTAACTTCATAGTTAGTCATTTCAATTAGTAAAAATAAGAGTTTCGAGTTGTTAAAACTATTGTATCCGAGTAAATAATTAGCTCAAATAAATATTTAAATTTAAGAAAGCACCTATTTTAATTCCAAGCTAAAATTGAGCGCTCTAGCCAGTAATCTGGTGCAGGTTTGCTTAGTAATTTCAGCTTATAAATGTCTTCAATTGATAATTGAAAATTGAGTGCTTTTAAATTTTCTTGCAACTGTTTAGAATTTGATGCGCCACTAAGTACATAAGTAGGCTGAAGATTATCCATTACAAATCGTAATGCTATGGCATCAATCCCAACATTATATTTTAATGATAATTGATTTAAAACATGGTATGCCTTTTGGTAGTTTTTAAATATCCGCCCGTTCGCTAAAGCTTCTTTAATAATCACTTTCCGTCCTTTTGCTATGGCCTTTTTTAATACTGAAAAAGTAGATTGCTCAAAAATATTGTATGTAACCTGAAAACTATCAAACAGATCGTCATTATTTATATTAATATTTAACGCAGCGGAAATAACCTCATTTTGATTTGCACCGCTTGTAGTAATTCCTATTTGCAATCCTGTTTGCTGTTTTATTTTATATAGATAATTTAGAACTGATTCATTTTTTAAAACACCACTTTCAAAAGTTGCAGAATGTACCTGATAGTATTTTAAGTTGGGCAACATTTTTTTTGAAACCTGCCATTGCTCTCGCAACTTATTTAAAGAATGTTCTTTTACCTCATGCTTACCATCAAAACCTAATTGCCAGTTCGCCATGTAAGTATAGCCCCATTTTGTACCTAAAATTACATCCGGATGCTTAGTAAAAGTATTCCATTCATCTAAAAAAGCTTCACCTTTCCCATAGGATGGTGCAGTATCGAAATACCTAACCCCTAATTTGTAGGCTTCGTTTAAAACCGAAAACGCATTATTTTTAAAAGCCTCTTCAGAAGTATCAAATGCATAATCTGGTCTTATATTAATATATTCCGGTCTTCCTAAAGCGGCTAATCCCAATCCTATTTTAGTATTTAAATTCATTTTAATCTATAACTTCAGTTTCAATTCCTGTATTTAAGTGTTCCAATTTGTTCTGGTTTGTATAATATGAAAATTGCTGCAATAAAATCTTCAACTTAGGGTTTATAAATGTTTTACAAAAAGGCTTTTCTGGATTACTGTAATAATAATTTTTAATTTGCTCGCGCGATGCTTTAAAAGCATGAAAAGCATATACTTGAGTTATTAATTTATTTTCAAATTTATTTTGAAACCGTTCAAGAATGTATTCTGACGCCAATTTTTGATGATTCGAAAATGCATAAACTGCTGAACGGTATTTAATACGCATAGCATGATTTGATGTACTTTTATGCGTCTGTAAATGAATTTCGATTAGTGTTTGTAATGAAATTTTATCAGCATCAAAATATACAATAACTGCCTCTGAAAAGGTATTGTGGATTCCTGTTGAAGACACAAACCCTTGGCTTACCTTTAAAACACCGCTTAGTGATTGAAAAACAGCCTCGGTACACCAATGGCAACCGCCACCTAAAGCTATTTTAATTGGTGTCTGTAACATTCATCGTATTTAAATTGGAAAATTTATTTGATTAGAAAGACTTGATAGGTTTTTTAAACTGAATTCATATAAAAGGGTCTTCAAATCTTTCAAAATGGCATGTGTAACCATTTGGAACCCTCACCAAATAATCTTGATGTTCCGGTTCTGCTTTCCAAAACGTTGCATAAGGTTCTAATGAAGTTACAACAGCCCCATCCCATTTACCAGAATTGTTAACAATTTTAATCAAATATTCAGCATCATTTTTTTCTTCTTCATTCTGAAAAAATATTGCAGACCTGTAGCTCGAACCCTTATCATTTCCCTGTCTGTCGACTGTTGTAGGGTTATGAATTCTGAAAAAATAATCTAGTAGCGCTCTAAAAGAAGTTTCCTCTGGATCATAAGTTAGCTCGATAGCTTCGGCATGACCTGGATGGTATTTATACGTTGGATTATCATTAACTCCACCCTGGTAACCAACCTCTGTATCTTTAACCCCTGGACGATTTCTAAATAAATGTTCCATACCCCAAAAACACCCCCCAGCTATATATGCTTTTTTATAATTGCTCATTATTTCTTTTTTAAATTTATTCTTAAAGTTATTACGAACTGCAAGATAACATAGAACACCCTACTTTATCTCTCGCCCATTCCGGACGTTTTACAAACCATTTTTGATATTCCGGTTGTTCATCATAAGGCTTTTTTAGCATTTTAAAACATTCGTCAATCAATTTATAATTGCCTTGATCGGCAGCATCAATGGCCAATTGCGCCATATAATTTCGCAGCACGTATTTTGGATTAATACGATTCATTTCCTGCTTTCTTTCTTCATCTGAAAGTGTTTCTTTTTTCAATTTCCCAGCATAATTTTGAAACCAAGTAATCCATTGCTTTTTAATAGCACCAACAACCTCATCTGGTTTATAGAATGCATCGTAAATAACATGTAATCCATCAGAAGCATTTTTAATTTTGAAATTACTTAGGTTTCTGAAAAAAATAGTCATATCTGTTTCCGTTTGATGCAAAAGACCTTCCAATTCATGGATTAGTTTTTGATCATCTTCATCTGCATTTTGAAAGCCTAACTTAGATCGCATCATATGTAACAACTTCTCGTCAAAATTTGCTTTATATTGATTCAATATTGCTTCAAAAGGCTCAGCATCTTCAACCAAAGGATATATAGCATTTGCCAATTGTAATAAATTCCATAAACCAATATTGGGCTGGTTACCATAACGGTAGCGTTTATTTTGCCTATCGGTGGTATTTGGCGTCCAGCCATAGTCATATCCCTCTAACCAACCATAAGGGCCATAATCTATTGTTAAGCCAAGAATTGACATGTTATCGGTATTCATAACACCATGTACAAATCCGACGCGCTGCCAGTGTATAATCATATCCAAGGTTCGGTCAGAAACAGTTTCAAAAAACTGAACATATACGTCTTTTGAAGGTACGCCCAAATGTGGAAAATGATTTTTAATAGTGTAATCCACCAAAGTTTTAAGCGTCTTTTCATCTTGCCTTGCCCCAAAAATTTGATAGCTTCCAAATCGCAGAAAAGATTCGGCAGCCCTACAAACAATGGCGCCTTTTTCATATGCAGAATTCCCATCGTACATCATATCTCGCAATACTGAATCTCCAGACAATGCCAAAGACAGCGCACGTGTTGTCGGTACACCAAGATGATACATTGCTTCGCTACATAAATATTCCCTTATGGACGAGCGTAATACTGCTAAACCATCGGCGGTTCTAGAATACGGCGTCTCGCCAGCACCCTTTAACTGTAAAGCCCAATTTTTAGCATTATGCTCAACTTCAAATAAATTTATTGCGCGACCATCACCTAATTGCCCTGCCCAATTCCCGAATTGGTGGCCGCCATAACACATTGCATATGGTAATGTATTTTCCAATACTTTATTTCCTGTAAATACCTTTAAAAATTCATCACTTTTATGGTCTGGCTCAGATACACCCAAATTTTCAAGCATTTCAGAAGATACATGCAGTAATTCTGGTCTTAAAGTTTGTTTTGGAGATACATAAGAGAAACAAGCCTTATAAACCTGTCTTCTAGTATTTTCCAAAATGGGATCTTCAGGTAATACTTTATTAAATTTATTTTTAATGTTTAGTTTCATATATTATTAACTTTCACTATAAAACTTACAGGGTTATTAAAACCATTTAGATAAATACTTTTCAATTAATTTTAAAATTGAAAGGAACCTCCGCATGCTATTAAGATATTCAAAACTACTAAGTTTTTAGATTTTATCCAATTTCATAGATTCCGAATTGATACAATAGCGCAATCCGCTAGGTTGTGGGCCATCAGGAAATACATGTCCTAAATGCGCATCGCAAGCATTACACATAACCTCTACACGAACCATCCCGAAAGTAGTATCTCTGTGGTATTTAATAGCACTCTCTTTTATTGGTTGTGTAAAACTAGGCCAACCTGTACCAGATTCAAACTTAATAGTAGAATCGAACAATGGCATATCACAACATATACAATTGTACTTTCCAGCTTCTTGGATACTACAAAGAGCACCACTATGTGGGCGCTCTGTTCCTTTTAGTCTTGTAATCCTAAACTGCTCTGAGGTTAAGAGCGTTTGCCATTCGGCTTCCGATTTTTCAACTCGTTTGTCTGGAGTTGGGTTTCCTTTTACAGAAAAGTTAATTACGTCTTTCCAGGTTAACATATTTTTTTCTTTCTTCGTTTAATTAATAAATAGACTTCATCTAAATTTAAGTCAATATTACCTTCGTTTCCTTACAGATAAAATCTTTATAGATAAAGCACCCATAATATATTTAAATTTTAGTAATTTGTAATGATAAACCAACTTGTTTTATGTCGAAATTAATTGAAATTGCAGAAAAATTTGTATTTGATTTGTATAAAAATGAATTAGACCAAACTTTTATTTACCATAACCACACACATACCGAGCGTGTTTTGCGAAGTGTGAGAGAGATTATTGAAAATACGGACATTGATAGTAATGATGCTGAAGTTTTGGAGCTAGCAGCGCTTTTACACGATACAGGCTACATAAAAAAACGTGAAGGACATGAAGAAGAAAGTGTAAAGATAGCCACTACTTTTTTAGAAGAAAATAAAGCAGACAAAGCCACCATTGAAGCTGTAAACGCTTGTATAATGGCTACTAAATTCAAAGACTCTCCAAAAACTGATTTAGGTAAAATTATAAGAGATGCAGATGCCTCTCATTTTGGTAAAAAATACTTTAGAGAAGCCAGTGAGTTTTTACGTAAAGAATTGGAAATTCAAGGTATTGCGACGTACTCTCCACAAGACTGGTTAAATGAGAATATCAAAGTATTGACTAAAAAACACGAATTTTATACTGATTATGCTTTAAAAAATTGGCAACCTCGTAAGGAGAAAAACTTGGCTAAACTTATGAAAACCAAGAAAAAGAGGAAAGCTAAACTTAATACTGAAGAAATAAAAGCTAAATACAAAGCACAGTATAAAAATGAAAGTCCAGAACGTGGTATTCAAACATTTTACAGGGTTGCTTTGAGAAACCATATTAAATTAAGCGACATTGCAGACACCAAAGCCAATATTTTATTATCGGTAAATGCGATTATCATATCTTTAGTTTTAGCCAATTTAATTTCAAAACTCGACACTAATCCTTATTTAGTTTATCCTACGGCAATATTTACACTCTCCTGCGTTATTTCTATGGTATTATCCATTATCGCTACAAGGCCTAATATTACTAGCGGTGAGTTTACAAAAGAGGATGTTGCCAATAAAAATGTAAATCTAACCTTCTTCGGTAACTTTCATAAAATGCAACTTAAAGAATTTGAGTGGGCCGTTGAAGAGCTTTTAAAAGATAAAAATTATGTATATAGTTCTTTAACTAAAGATTTGTATTTTTTAGGAAAAGTGTTGGAAAGAAAATATAGAATATTAAGAGTGACTTACACTATTTTTATGATAGGAATGATTGTATCCGTTTTAGCGTTTGGATACGCATTAAAAAGTAATGGCGCTGATATTGATGATGTACTGCCCGACGCGCCTATTGCTTCGATTGATTATCGAATTTAAAAACAACCTATTAAAAGCACTTTAAAAATCATTTAATATTTAATCTCACTCATCAAATCATCATAAGTATAAAATGCTTTAGTATTTTCACTCTTATGATACAAAACTCTAACCCTTATTGCTTTTAAACCTGTTACGGCTTGTAAATCTTGTAATTCCACAATTTCAACTTCGGTATCTAAATATTTTTTTGACTGTAAGAATTTAATGTAGCGCAAATATTCTTGTTCGTCCTGCTTTTGGGAATAAATAATACTAATTTTCCCCTTTTGCGTTACCCGTTCTTCCGTACCTTTTATATAGGCTTTATCCACACGTTTTTTTACAATTTCATAGCGGGCGTTATAAGTTCCATCGACGTCAAATTGTTTTTCGTCCATTCTAAAACTTATTGATAAGGGCTGGCTAAATACTAAAATCATAGAAGTAACATCAAGCAAAACAGGAAAATCTGCTTGCATTTGGTAATAACTATTTTCCATTTCGCACATAACTTGCAACTGCCACAAACGTAAATTATAAAGGTAAATAAGATTAAAACTATTTGCTTTGGTTATAGACTCACCTATGTACATATTATGCTCTACACCATCTGTTTTAAAACGTTCAAAATAGTGCGGATACATATTTTGGGCTTCAATTTGTTTTTTATCCAACATAAAAGCCATTTCAGCATTAATTTTGGATATGGTATCATCATACGCCTTTCTATGATGATATAACATATTTAAATTACTATCAATACTCGTATGGTATACTTCAATATCATTTTTCATGTTTTCGAAAACACTTAAATGTTTAAGTGCAGGATTGATATCCTCCTTTAAAAATTCAGATATTTGCTGTTCACTATCTACCTGAAAACTATTTTTTAACCCTTTTAGATAATCATTAATTTGATAAATAAATTGCTCATAAATCGGAAGGAAATCATTTTCAGAAACCATTTCAAATATATGTTTTACAGCTTCTAATTGAAGTGTTAAATCTTGTCGTGTAGCTTTATTTCTAGCCTCTGAAGATCCTTTGATATCAATTTGCCCATAAAGCGGATATATATTTTCAAAAGCTATTTTTTTAAAACTTGGCTCAAGTCCATTTAAATCGCTTTTAATAAAGCGCTTAGCCTCCTTAGCAAACCGCCATTTTACACTATCGTGTATGGAGGTACATTCCTGTTGGATTACGGCTTCAATTAAATTTCCCTCTTCACTCTTAGAGCGCTCTACTGCTGAGACTATAAAAGGCATAATATCTACCAGTTTATTGGTAATTATACTATTTAACACTCTCGGAGTTTCAGAAACCAATTCCAAGACGCCCATTAAACCTTTATCGTTTGCAATAGGTGCAAAAACAGCACTCTTAATGCCTTGTTTATGTAAATTGGCAATATGCGGCACCTCTCCCTTGGTGTTCGCATATATTTTATCAACATCTGATATTGAAAGGTATTTATACGCTTTTAACAATCTGTTATAGGACCAAATACATAATGATGTTTTACAACTCCCGCGCTCTTGGTTTCCAAGAAGGTAGCTCCGCATTCCAAAACCATAAATTCGCTCAAACATATCATCCTCTGTATTATATACAGAAAACCCAACTTTAATATCATCTATACCTAAGAATGAAGAAAATATTTCATGAAACGATTTCATGAAATTTTCATCTTTGTACTTGTCATCTCCAATAAGACTAGATTTCATATTTGAAATAGACTGATCCTCGGTAACGTCAAAAATATTAGAAATTACAAAACCTCTAAAAATATAACTATCAGGCGGGAACTTCTTACGCCAAAGATCCAGATTATCAAAATTATCTAAAAGTTCGTCATAATCTTTTTGAGTGATATGTTTTGCTTTTTCTGTTGGAATAATTTCACAGAAATCTGCATTGTACAAAATTTTATAATAGCGTATTGTGCCATTTTTATCTGGTATTTCATAATAAAAAGGCCTTTTAAAATTCAAATTATAACCATAACAAATGCTTAAAATAACAGTACATGCTATAATATACCTATCGTCCTCAGGGTTGTTTTTAATATTTAACTCAAAACCTTTACCCGCATGTTCAATAATTTTTTTGAATCTTTTTGATGAATTAAAGATCAAATCATGAAAAGGGACCGAGGCTGTTTTAATTTCGTTATTTGTTAATATTGGTGCAAATGCATCTTGAAGTATAATGCTAATTTCCTTTGCCCTTTCCATTAATATATTAGAGTCGCTAAAGCCATGCCTTAATTCTGGGAAGGGTTTCGCCGAGTTTAAAATACGCTGCGCTTTATCCGACAAAAAATCGTCGTTACTTTCAGTCAACTTTTCATAATGTTCAAGTAGTTTTTTAAAGCCTACTTTAAGCACCATTGGCGACTCAATATTGTCATTTATATCCATAATCCTTAAGACTGTATAAACAAGATTATTAATTACAGGTTTGGTCGTTATATTTAAATTTCCTTACCCTAAATGTATTGATTATAAAATAACACGTATTATTGAGGTGTATATTTTAAATCGGACGTTAAAATAAATTTATCAAATTCAAATCCATCTTCACGCATTGAGAAGGTAATTACATGTACGCCAGCCTTCTTAATATCTAAATAAATAGTTCGGGGTACTCCGCAGTGATTATCTGGAACGCGTTTCGCCGAGGACCATGTCCACTTATTTTTCCCTTCGCAAAATTGGATTTTCCGTCCGCTTTCAGGCCACTTACCATCTAAACCAACGTGCAGGCCATTATCCTCAGTTCCGCTTGAATATGCTTTAACCCAAACACAATATTTACCTGGTTTTTTAATATATAACTTATAAGCTACCAAGGCACCAGTTCCAGCAATTGGAAAGAAATTCTCGCCTTCTATTAACTGATCTTTATGAGTAACCCTTGTATCTGGAAGCGCTTCAATATATTTATTTCCGCTTGCTGTATTTGAATGATTTTCCAAATCCAAAAAAGGTGGTTTATAGGGTTCACCTTCACGAGTATACCATTTTCGGGGTGACCCATTATTCGAATTGAAATGATAATGTTCTGCTTCAACCTCAAAAGTACAATTTTTAGACTCTAAAGGTGGTGTATTTTGTAATACTGTATTTTGAAGCAAATTGCTTTTAATTAGTGATAATTCTCTCCACCTTCCTCTAGACCATGCCGTACCATCATTTTCTGGAATTGTTCCATTAGTTTTTACATTTGAAGACACCTTAACAGTATCGTTTGTTTTTAAGTACAAAGTGCCAAGGCTAAGGTTTACAGTTTTAAATGATTCTGAAACTTTAGGGTTATTTACGGTTTTTACCTTATCACTATTTATGGTTATGTTATATTGGGATTCTCCATCATGTTCAGCCACAGTTTCAAGTGTACCAGTATACATACCTGTTTCGCCTGAAAATAACGTGTAAGCTTTTGCAAAACCCACTCGGTTTTCAATATTAGCAGCATTAATAGCAAAACTGCCTTTGTTTTTTTCCTTATAATATGAAATACTTTCATTTTCAATCGTAGTAAAGTCAATCAAAGCCTTTAATTTTATTGAAGATTTAGTATTCGAATTATTTATTGCTTTTTTAGAAGTATTATGAATTAATGCTACCCAATCTTTTTCAGTGTTTGGCGGTAAACCAATTGAAACTAACTTACCACCTTCAATAGTTTTTTTACTTCCGTATTGCAAATCGCCTCCTGTTTTTGGATCAAACCATGTTACTAAAAATTTGGATGGATAATTGGTTAAATCCAGCTTTGTTTCTTTTACTTCTGGAAGATAAATAACATATGCCCGCCCTTGATCAGCCAATACAAAATCTTTTATATTTTCGGTAAGATTATCTGCAGATACCATGGTTTCAAAAACAACATGTTTTTCAAAAAATCGCAGAGCGTATCTTGTTTGATCCCAAAGTTTATCGCGAGAGCGCCAATCTTCGCAATTTAAGTCATTGTGCGCATATTTGTAACCAAAATACCATTCCACTCCAGCGCCACCCGCCATTAAATTGCCCCAAAGCACATCGCAGCGAATAGCATCATGATCTGGATCATCCAAATCTGGTTTTGCTCCTGTACCTGCCGGTCCTATTTCGTCTTGAGTGACCACCCATTGTGTACCAAATTCCTCAGATTCTTTAATCCACTTTACCGTTATATCATGAACATTATGTGAATGATGTGTCTGCATTGATGCACCGTTTAAATAATCGTAACCTAGTAGCGGATTTAAAAACTGATTTTGAGCATGTGTAACAGCATGCGTATGTAAAACCACTAAATTCCCATAAGGATCATGCGTTTTTATATACTTAGCCATGGCTTTTCTATCCGCATCGTTCTGGGCTTTAGGTGTCCAAGATTGCCACCCATTTTCTTCACCTAAGTTCCATGTAATACCTAAATGATGTGAAAAACGCGCAATTAATTCTCTATAATATAATTTACGTTGCACCTTAAGCTCGCCAATATCTAGGAGTAATTCATTTTCTGTTTCTTGTGTAACTATATGCAACATTAGCCCTAACCGGTCCATATGGTCGAAAACTATCTCCCATTGGTCCAATTTACTACTATCAAAACGGTAACGCTCATTTTCGTTAGTCCATGGCCATACATCTTTACCATCACCTTGTACATTCATAGTTAAAAAATAAACCGAATTCATACCCTTTGAAGCTAGGTAATTTAAAGCTCCGATAATATTTTTACCTTTTCCGTTTTTCCAGGTTGGATCTCCAGTATTCCAATCTTTTGCATGGGCTTGATACTTGTGCGATGGTGGCGTTTGGTCAAATTCAAAATACCCTAAAAAATTTTCTGGGCTATCGGCACCTCCTTTTAAAAAAGGCTCATTTGTATCTGTATATTTTAAATACCGTGTTCCATCATATTTCAACCTTCCTTTTTTTCTGAACGCAGAACCTGTTTCATCAGCTTCAGCAATAGTGAATTTTCCTTTTACACCATTAAAACCCGTTGGTTCACCTGCATTTATAGCATCGCTAATGGCGATATTATCACCCGTTCTAAAAAAAACTTCGTATTCCCATTCGCCAACAGTATCAGGTATGAAGCGTACTTGCCAAACCTTACCGGATTTAGCACTTGTTTCAGCAGCATTACCATCTGTAGCATAAAAACCCGGTAGTTTAATTAGCCTGTCTTTATTTTTAAAAACAACATTTAATCTGTAATTTAAAAATGGATTGTTCTCGTCGTTTTCACTTAGTTTATTCCCTTCAAAACTAAGTGTCACTTTATGCCACTTCTTTAATGAACCCTCTATTCTAACTTTTGATTCTTGAGCATTAATTGAACTAATTTGTATAAAAAATAGAATACATAATAAAATTAATTGAGGTTTCATTTTGGAAAATTGTATCATAAAGCTGATGCTATAAAATTATATATAGCAAATTAACACAATAGTTTATATAAACAATAAAATATAAGAATTGCTGAATGCGGTGTTAAATAGAAATAACATCAAATTGTTTTTTTTATTTAATTTATTTAGATTAAAATCGTGGCCTTTTTATAAACTTAATGTTATGACTATTATAAAATGTTCTATAACTCTATATAAATCAAAATAAACACATTAACATATTTATTAGCATTTTATCGTTATGTTTTGTAAAAAAATTAAATAAATGTAAGAAAATATAATATATTTACTTCTTAATTATTTTAATAAAATCAACCCAAATCTTACACATGAAAAAATTTAAAAAAATGGTATTGTATTTCTGTACAGCTATAATATTATCAAGCAGTTTAACATCCTGTATGACCACAAAAACAAGCGTAGGCGAATTTAAAGAAACTCAAGGCTATGAATATACTTATGCAAAAGGCAAACAAGTATGGCTTTTTTGGGGACTACTACCTATGGGAAGAACTAATATAAATACACCCAATAACGGTACTTGCGAAGTCATTACGCGTTTTAATTTGGCCGACTTTTTAATAACTGGCTTAACTGGTGGTCTTGTAAAATCTTATACGATTAAGGTAAAAGCTAAAAGAAAAGTAAATGCAGTAAGCACATTACACTGGACTAATTAAAATTTACAAATATAAAACCCTCGTTATTTGAGGGTTTTATATTTTAAACTTCAAAATTTTATCTGTATATACATTCATGAAATATATCTAAATACTTTTGAAACTGTAAATTTTTTTTTTTACTATAGTTTAATAATAGTTTGCTTAATTTTCAAATCTACTATTTAATCAAAATCTTTCAGGCTTTATGAACCTATTCAATTTTCAAAATGAATGACTCCAAAATATCTATTTGTATCCTAATAGTTCCAATACCATTTTCAATTTTCAAAATCGAATTAAATTGATTGTATAATTGATCTTTAACTTTGTAAGCCTTTTTGCTTAATTCCCATCTTTCAATAATATTCTCAGGAATTTTTAAATCGAATTCAAACCCATTTTCAGCATTAAAATTTGAAATAATAATAAGCTTTTCATCATCGCTCCAACGTACAAATGAAAATACCTTATCATTATAATGCGCTGTATGGTCTCGATTATATGCATGAAGATCTTGGTAAGACCCCATTAAAGCGCTACTATTTATGGTAAAGTTTAATAATCTTTTATAAAAATCTCTTAAACGCTTTTCATCATTATTTAATTGGCCTCCATCAAATTTTTTATTATTTACCCAACGCTGGTGTGCTGGAACTCCTATATAATCAAATATTGATGTTCTAGTTGGATCACCAAATCCACCATCTTCTGAGCCATCTTCTCCAACTTCCTGACCAAAATAAATCATAGTTGGCGCTGTTGTAGATGTGGCGGAAAGTACCATTGCAGGTTTTCCTTTTTCAGCACTACCTGCAAAATCAGAACTGGCTACACGCTGCTCATCATGATTTTCTAAAAAATGAAGCATATTATGTTCAATATCATTTAACCAGTCAAAAATACCTGGTAAATAATCTGTTTTCCCATGGCCTTGCATAACGTGCTTTGTGGTATCATACAATTGCACTTTATCGTACAGATAATCCATTTTCCCTTTTTTTATGTAATCTCTATAAAGATCTGGGTTGTAGACCTCTGCTAATAAAAACGCTTCTGGATTTTTCATTTTAATTGAAGTATTCATAAAACTCCAAAACTCAACAGGCACCATTTCAGCCATATCATATCGAAAACCATCAATACCCATTTCTGTCCAATATAGCGCAATATCTCTAAATTTTATCCAAGAATTTGGTACGGTTTTGTTCTTCCAAAAATCAAAGTGTTTTTCATAATCTTCATTTTCAAAACCTTCTGGGAGTTCATCAAAATCCTTTCTACCTTCTGGTGAAACACCATAATTTACTTTTACGGTTTCATACCAATCATTAATATCTGGCTGCGATAACCTAGACCCGTTTCCTGTCCATTTTGCTGGATTTTCTAGAAATTTACTATCTTTTAATGTATAATTTTCTTTGCCTAGTGGTTTATAACCGTTTTTCCAAACTGGCACTTTAAATACTTCGCCAGGATTATAATAAAAATTATTATTTACATGATAAGCCACCGATGTATCATCATCTTCACCAAAATCTCTTACCCCTTCAGGTTTTGTAATACTCTTATAATTTCGCGCTACGTGATTGGGTACAATATCGATTATCACTTTTAATCCAGCATCGTGTGATCGTTTAATAAGTGCTTGAAATTCTTCCAAACGGTTTTCTACATTTTCAGCTAAATCAGGATTTACATTGTAATAATCTTTAACCGCATAAGGCGAACCAGCTCGACCTTTCACAACATCTGGATCATCATTCGAAATTCCATATTTGGAATAATCTCTAATTACGCCATGATGAGGCACGCCTGTGTACCAAATATGAGAAACCCCTAAATCCTTTATTTCCTTTAAAGCTTTTGATGTAAAATCGTTGAATTTACCAACACCATTTTCTTCTAGGGTGCCCCAAGGTTTATTAGTTGTGTTTGTGTTTCCGAACAACCTTGTAAACACTTGATAAACAACTTCCTTTTTTTTATTAACCTTATTAATTTTATGAACCATTTTTTCGCTATCCTTAAGACTTAATCCTACTGTCATCATTACTTATACTATATATTTTATTGATTTCATCCTTTTTTTTTAATAGCCAGATGGCGTCAATATGAAATTTAATTACAAACTTATTTTATAATTGTTTGTTCTTTTTTTAATTTACTTACTACTTATTTATCTTCAATAACTAACGTATTGCTATTTCCAACTTGCTTTTTCATAAAAATAAACTATACGTACCATATCGTTTAAGAATTTTGACACTTAATTTAAAGCTTCTATATCTAAGAAAATAGTTAGTATTTTAAATTAGGTTACCATATCCTGCATACTTTACCTATGCCCAAATTCCTTTTATAGACATATCAATTAAATGGTCTTGAGTTTTGGGAATACTGTTAATTTACTTTTGATGTTTTTTAAATTTGAATTTCGCTTTACCTACAAACTAAAATTACCAAAAACACAAATACTCTTATTAAATCCATGAGAATTAGGACTTGTTAACAACAAAAATTATAATCGTTATCTGTAAATGTATTATCAACCTATTCTTTTTATTTAACCATGATAAACAAATAATAAAAGAACAACGATTAAAACTAATTTTAATACCTTTTAAAAGGTAAAAATAATATTATTTGCACAAAATTTCAATTCATTTTCATTAAAAAAAAAGTTAATATAAGTTTCCACTAATAAATGGATTTATTTTAGTAGATAAAATAACACTACCTTTTTCCTCAAAAAGTATATTGTCTCCCCAAAAAAATTGACAATCTGTTATTACATTTTTAACTAATTTCCCTTCTAAACCCAGTTCTTTAAATCGGTTTAAATCTAACTTTATAGGGATATTATTTTTATTCATTATATGAATTACGGTTTCATTATCAAGAACCCTAAACAATACATAGATACTATTTTCCGGTGCGAAATGAATGGTTTTACCTTCGTGAATCGCTTTGCTATACTTTCTATAATTAAGAAGCTTTTTTAAAAACGCCTGCATATCCTTTTGATGCTCATTTAAACCTTCGCCAGTAAATGCATTAACTTCATCACCTTGCCAGCCTCCGGGGAAGTCGGTACGGATTAAACCATGATCCCCAGGGTTATCAAAATCATTCATCAAAATTTCTGTCCCATAATATAGTTGTGGAATCCTTGGTAGAGTCAACAAATAGCTCAACGCCATTTTCGTGTTAGCAATATCCCCATGAAGTTGTGTGAAAATGCGACTCATATCATGATTATCAGGAAATATCATAAGGTCTTTTGGTGTCGCATAATGAAAATCGTTTGCTAAACCTTGATATATTTTAATTAAACCGGTATCCCATGCTTCTTCTTCATTTAAAGCTTTGACTATAAAACTTTGCATTGGAAAATCCATTGGTGATTTTAAGTTTGACTTGTAGCCGTCCCTATTATTTGCACCATCCTGCCAATACCCAACCAATAGCGGGTTGTAACTCCACTCTTCACCAACAATGCTAAAATGAGGGTATTCATTCATAATATCGCCTGCCCAACGACTCATAAAATCCTTGTCCGGATATGGGTACGTATCTTGACGAATACCACTTAAATTTACAGTTTCTATCCACCAGATACTATTTTGTATGGTGTACTGTGCCATGAATGGATTACGCTGATTCAAATCTGGCATTGCAGATACAAACCAACCTACATTCATTTTATGTTTATCAATTTTGGAAGCATACAAATCTTGATTTGTAGTTCGCCTATGGTTTGTAATTATATTCTCGACACCCTCCCAATTATCAATATGTTCTTCATAATACTTTTGATGATTTATCCAGTCTTTAAATGGTAAATCCTTCATCCACCAATGCTCCAAACCACAATGATTCGCTACTTGATCCATGATGAGCTTCATACCTTTTTTTGATAGTTTAGAGGATAAATTTTTATAGGCCTCCAAAGTTCCGAATCGTGGATCAACCTTGTAGTAATTTGTTATCGCATAACCATGGTAAGACCCGTGAGACATATTATTAGCTAGTAACGGGCAAGGCCAGACTGCTGTAAATCCTAAATCTTCTATATAGTCCAAATGATTTATAATACCTTGGATATCTCCTCCGTGCCGCGCATAATTATTATTCCTATCAATAGTTTTCTCATTCAAGCTTTCAACAATATCATTCTCAGGGTTTCCATTAGCAAAACGATCTGGTGTAATTAAATAAATTACATCATTACTATTAAAACCTATATAATCTTCTGATGGTTTTTCCCTATTTTTTAACTCATAGGTATGAACTAACTGCTGTTTATTCTCCTCTTTAAATAGGATATTAAATTTTCCAGCATTTGCAGATTTTGAAATATTTAAATCTATGAATAAATAATTTGGACTATCGGCTTTAAATACGTTTTCAATAGAAACTCCACGATAAGATATTTCAGGTGTTTTTTCTGAAATATTAGGATGATGCACTAAAAGTTGCAGTTTTGGATTTTTAAATCCTACCCACCAGTTTAGAGGCTCAACAAGCTTAATATCCTGTTTATCAACTATTGCATAATTTGCACCAATCTCCTTCATAAATTATAAGCCTTTTTTTACAAGGTAAACTTAAATTAAATCAATTAATTGATTGCAACACTTTATTTTTAAGTAATACGCTATTGCTATTTACTAGTATTTCTAAATCGTCCCCGTAAAGCAATTCGAAACTTGTTTGCTCTTGATTGGTGCTAATTTTTATAATATGATTTCTAAAATTTATTTTAAAGGAATACCCTTCCCATTGTTTTGGAATTTTTGGTTCGAATGATAATGTATCATTTTTAATACGCATACCGCCAAAGCCTTCAACAATACTCATCCAAGTCCCTGCCATAGATGTAATATGCAATCCTTCGTGTACTTCGTGGTTATAATCATCCAAATCTAATCTAGATGTCCGTAAATAAAATGTATACGCCTGATCCATTCTATCAAGTTTTGCAGCTTGAATACTATGCACACAAGGTGACAACGAACTCTCATGAACTGTGAATGGCTCATAAAAATCAAAATGACGCTCTAACTCTTCATCTGAGAATTGATCTTCAAAAAAGTAAAACCCTTGTAAAGTATCGGCTTGTTTGATGTATGGTGAACGCAAAATCCTATCCCAACTCCATTTTTGATTTATTGGCCTTTCAGATTTTGGTAAATCTTCAACAGTAATTAATTCTTTATCTAAAAAGCCATCTTGTTGCAAATAAATATTGTGCTTTTCGGAATACGGGAAATACATATTATCTGCAACTGCTTTCCATGATTTCAATTCCTCTTTAGATAATTTTGCTTTTTCCGTAATTCTTAAAAAGTCTGCCGTATGCTTTGTTTCAACTTTCTCAATGTGTTCCAAAGTATAATCAATACACCATTTTGCTAGATAATTTGTGTACCAATTATTATTTACATTATTCTCGTATTCATTTGGTCCAGTTACGCCCAATATAACATATTGATTTTTTGCTGTAGAAAATGTAGCGCGTTGTTGCCAAAAACGGGCAATGGCGATTAACACCTCTAATCCTTTTTCTGGGATATAACTGTAATCTCCCGTATATCTATAATAGTTAAAAATAGCAAACGCAATAGCACCATTTCTATGAATTTCTTCAAAAGTAATTTCCCATTCATTATGGCATTCTTCACCATTCATGGTTACCATTGGGTATAAAGCTGCTCCATTTTTAAAGCCTAATTTTTCAGCATTTTCAATAGCTTTATCTAAATGATGATAGCGGTATTCCAAAAGCGTTCTTGCTACCTTTTGATTTTTAGTTGCCATGTAAAACGGGATACAATACGCTTCTGTATCCCAATACGTACTTCCACCATATTTCTCACCTGTAAACCCTTTAGGTCCAATATTCAATTTTGAGTCTTTACCTAAATAAGTTTGGTTTAATTGAAAAATATTGAATCGAATACCTTGTTGCGCTTTTACATCGCCATCAATCGTTATGTCTGCAATTTCCCAAATATTTGCCCAAGCTTGTTTTTGGTCTTTAAGCAGTTGGTCGAAACCCTTATATGTAGCTGTTCTAAGAACCTGTTTTGCAGCATTTACTAATTTGGATTTATCATGAGTTCTATCTACCGTATACCCACCAAACTTTTGGATACTATATGTATCACCCTTTTTTACAGGATACGAATAACTAAATGATACTTGATTTGAATCCGCTTTTATATCATACTCAACCATTATAGGTTTGCCAGACATAAAAACTTTCGATTCCATGAATGTACAGGTATGGAAATCAGTTTTCATCGTTTTAGCTTGAATAAAAGCTTGATTGTTTATATGGCTTAGATCTGTAGTATCCCAAAATTTATCATCCCAATTGGTATCTTCATTAGTAATTCCAGAATCTAAATAGGGTTGAAATATAATTTCAGCATCCCTATTTACAGGTGATATCTGGTAATCTATAGCGCCTATTTCATCTAAATCCAAACTTAAAAAACGTTTTACAAAAACTTCAACTTGTACATCGTTTTGTAAGGTTGCTTTAAATTCCCTGGACAGCCAACCTTCTTTCATGTTAAGTTCTCGCTTAAAACTATCAATAGATTTACAGGTGCTTAAATCGAGTGGCTCCCCATTTACAATAACGTTTATTCCAATCCAATTTGGTGCATTTAACACTTTTGCAAAATACTCTGGATAGCCATTTTTCCACCAACCAACACGTGTTTTATCAGGGTAATATACACCTGCAATATAACTTCCTTGAAAGGTATCGCCGGAGTATTGTTCTTCAAAATTGGCACGCTGCCCCATGGCGCCATTACCAATACTGAATAAACTTTCTGAAGATCTTACTTGACTTGCATCGAAACCTTCTTCTATGATAGACCAATTATCTGGTCTTATATAATCTTGATTCATTTAATTTACTTGTTTTATAATTCCCTTGAAGAAAGGAATCTTTTAAGGGAATAGACTTTAAAAAATAAACAGGTTAGTTGAAAACCAATATTTTAAAATCTATGCGCTTTGTTCTTTATTTTTTTTCCTTTACGTAATGCTTCGATAAAATCTTGAGTAACTTGGGTTAAATCATCAAAATTAAAATCGGCTTGATGAAGCGTTTTTTTATCTCCAATCCCAATGGATATCATATTTGCTCTGTTTGCAGCCTCTACACCAGCTATTGCATCTTCAAAAACAATACACTGCTCTGGTTTTAAGTTTAGCTTTTCAGCGCCTATTAAAAAAACTTCTGGATCTGGTTTTGCTTTAGAAACACTATTACCATCAACAATACCCACAAACCTGCTATAGAGATTAACTTGCCTTAAAATTAATGGTGCATTTTTACTAGCAGAACCTAATACGTATTGTATCCCTAGTTTGTCAAGCATATCCAATAAATCACTTGCCCCAGGCAGAATTTCTTCTGGCCCCATTTTAGTAATATACTTAAGGTATTCTTCATTCTTACTAATTAGGAATTCTTGCTTTTCCCCTTCGGGAAGTTTTACCTTACCAATATCTAATAGAATTTCCAAGGACCGGACACGACTAACTCCTTTTAAAAGTTCGTTGTGCGCTTCGGTAAATTCAAAACCTAATTGATCTGCAACGTCTTTCCATGCTAAAAAATGATATTTAGCCGTATCAACTATAACACCATCTAAATCGAATATGACTCCTGTTTTATTCATATATTTTAAACCGCTCAAGAGAACGGAATTATTTATTATTAATCTTTTCTAATTTATGTAAATTATAGTGTTCTTAAATGTACTTTAAAATATTAATATTTAAAAACTAACCCATTCATAACCAACACAAATATAAGATGATTACGAAAATTATCATAAACTAAAGAGAGGTAATTAAAAACAATGTATGATTTACAAAATAATGATAAAAATAAATGAAGAACATGCAAATAAATGTATCTTTTTTTAGCAAAGGTTAATTACATTAAAGCAAATTTATAACTTACAAGTAATAAAAAGCAATTGGAAATCACCTTAAAGCAAAAAAAAGCTTCTCAATCCGATTTAATGGATGAGAAGCTTTCCTGTATTAAAAAAGTATATTTATTAACTATTTCCTTTTTTATAATCTGCTAAAAACTTAGCTAAACCTATATCGGTTAAAGGATGTTTTAATAATCCTTTAATAGATGATAAAGGACCAGTCATAACATCGCTACCTAACTTAGCACAATCAATAACGTGCATGGTGTGGCGCACAGATGCCGCTAAAATTTGAGTTTCAAAGCCGTAGTTATCATAAATCATTCTTATCTCTGCAATAAGGTTTAAACCATCTGTTGATATATCATCTAAACGTCCTATAAACGGTGATACATAGGTAGCCCCTGCTTTTGCTGCTAAAAGTGCTTGCCCAGCAGAAAATACTAATGTTACATTGGTTTTTATAACTTTATCAGAAAAATATTTACAAGCTTTGATTCCATCAGCAATTAATGGTAATTTGACAACAATTTGAGGATTTAAAGCTGCCAAAGCTTCACCTTCCTTAATCATACCTTCAAAATCTGTCGAGATTACTTCTGCGCTTACATCACCTTCGACAATATCACATATTTTTTTGTAATGCGATATAATATTAGCTTCTCCGGTAATACCCTCTTTAGCCATTAAAGATGGGTTAGTTGTTACACCGTCTAAAACCCCAAAAGCCTGCGCTTCTTCTATGTCGTCCAGATTTGCTGTGTCTATAAAAAATTTCATATGCTTATTTTATTAAAACGTTTGAATTTAAATACTCCATTACATTTTTGCTGACCTGCTCTCCCGTAAATCCAAATTTCTCATCCAACACCTTGGCTGGAGCTGAATAACCAAAATGATCAACACCAAAAACTTTTCCGTTATCACCAACAAGACTTTCCAGATTTACCGGCAAACCGGCTGTTAAACCATACAAAGGTTTGTTTTTCGGAATAATACTATCTTGATAAGACTTAGATTGATTTCTAAATAGACCTTCTGAAATTATGGAAGCAATATTTACTTTTAAGCCCTCTTGGCTCTCAAGTATTTCAGCGGCTTCAATTAACGTTGAAACTTCAGAACCATTTGCAATTAAAACAACATCTGGGTTTTCAACTTCTTTAACTAAATACCCCCCTTTTTCAGCAGCTAATGCCTCTTTATATCTTGATTTTTCTTGAGCCGGAATATCTTTAATACCCTGTCTTGATAAAATCAAACCTGATGGTGTATCTGTATTTTCTAAAGCCATTTTCCAAGCGACACTAGTCTCAGCCGAATCTGCAGGACGCATCGCTAAGAAACTATTTTTACCACTATGGTTTTTCAATTTTTCCAATAAACGAATTTGTGCTTCCTGTTCAATAGGTTGGTGTGTCGGCCCATCCTCACCTACTCTAAAAGCATCATGTGTCCAAACATATTTTACAGCTAATTCTTGAATACCACTTAAACGAATAGCTGGTTTCATATAATCTGAAAACACAAAAAACGTTGCTACAACTGGAATAATACCACCATGCAGTGCAATTCCATTTGCAATACAAGCCATAGTTAACTCTGCAACACCTGCTTGTAAAAATGAACCGCTAAAATCTCCTTTTTGCAGTGCTGAAGATTTCTTTAAAAAACCATCTGTTTTATCACTATTAGATAAATCTGCTGAAGATACAATCATGTTTTCTACTTGTTCAGCTAAATACGCCAATACATTTGAAGATGCCACTCTACTTGCTAAGCCCGATTTATGCTCGATAGATTCAAAATCTAGTTTTGGTAATTTCCCTGATAAGAAAAAATCTAATTTATCAGATAGTTCTGAATTTTCTTTTCTCCAAGCATTAATTTCTGTTTTTTGTTTAGCGACTTTATCTATTTTCTCTTTAAGAAGGTTTTTATAAAAATCATTGACATCATCAAAAATATCAAACGGACTTTCAACACTTGCGCCTAAGTTCAATAATGTTTTTTCATAATCTGCTCCAGTGGCGCCGATAGGTTGACCGTGAAGTTCACAATAGCCTTCAAACATATTACCATCGGCTGTAACACAACCTTTACCCATTATTGTTTTACCAATAATAAGCGTTGGTTTTTCAGTTTCGTTGTTAGCATCCGTTAATGCTTTTCTTATTTCATTGTGATTATGTCCATCGATTGTCACAACATTCCAACCCCAAGCTTCATACTTCATAGCGGTATTTTCACTTGTTACCTCATCTGTAGACGTTGACAACTGAATATCATTAGAATCATAGAACATAATAAAATTACTTAATCCTAAATGACCAGCGATTCTACCTGCACCTTGAGATATCTCTTCTTGTATACCGCCATCAGAAATAAAACCATATATTTTATGGTTCATCCAATCACCAAAACGCGCAGCTAAAAACTTGGCAGCAATAGCAGCCCCTACACCCATAGTATGTCCTTGCCCTAAAGGACCAGACGTGTTTTCTATACCTCTTTTAACATCAACTTCTGGATGCCCTGGCGTAATTGATCCCCATTGGCGAAAGTTTGCAATATCATCTTTTGCATAGTTTCCTAAAAGGTAATATTGGGCATACATTAAAGTGGATAAGTGACCAGCATCCATAAAGAAGCGATCTCTGAATGCCCAAGCCATATCTGAAGGGTCATAATTAAAAAATTCTGAGTATAGAATGTGCATAAAATCGGCACCTCCCATTGGGCCACCTGGGTGACCTGATTTTGCTTTTTCTACCATGGCTACAGCTAGTGCCCTAATATTATCTGCCGCCTGTAAATTAATGTCTTTGTTCATTTTTTTAATTATGATTTTTATTTAATAGCTTTAAAACCTGTTCTTTAAAAGACTAACTACCTTAAAAAAAACATGTGCTTTGCAAATATATAATCTTTATGTTGTTAGGTATTAAAAATCCCTAAATAATTTAATAAGAACTGTTAAAATGCCTTGAAAAAAAAATGAGTGTTTTTTAATGAAAAAAATAATTTTTTTTATTTTGAAAAGCACAGCTACTTAGTATTTAAAAAAGTCTTATTCCATATTTGATTTGGCTAAATATGAATAAATTAGGTACTTTAGTAAACCCTATCTATATGCTGATTAGGGTTTTAAAATCATTTTTTTAACATGAAAATTCTAGTTTATTTTTTTATTCTATTCGGTTTTCTATTAAGTTGCAATACCAAAACAACAACAGCTATACAGAAACCTAATATTGTATTTATTTTCACAGATGACCAAACCTACTCTTCTATATATGCGTTAGGCAATAATGAAATTATAACACCAACTATGGATATGTTGGTAAAAGAAGGTACAACGTTTACTCATGCTTATAATATGGGTGCATGGAGTGGTGCTGTTTGCGCTGCCTCTAGAGCAATGTTAATCTCAGGAAGATCCGTTTGGAGAGCTAATTCTTTTAGGCAACATTGGGTAAAAAATGATTCTTTAAATCAAACTTGGGGCAAACTATTGGAATGTAATGGCTATGAAACCTATATGACAGGTAAATGGCATGTTGATGCACCTGCCGATAAAGTTTTTAATCATACCAAACATATTCGCCCTGGCATGCCAAAAGATTCTTGGGATCATTCAGGCATGGTTATTAAATTCGATTCGTTATCCAAAATTAAAAATGACGATTACAACGCTATAATGCCTAATGGATATAATCGTCCTAAATCCATAATCGATAATTCATGGTTATCTTATGATACTTCCAAAGGTGGGTTTTGGCAAGGTGGCCTGCACTGGACTGAGGTTTTAAAGGACGATGCTATTTTTTTTATCAACAAAGCTAAAAACAAGAACAACCCATTTTTTATGTACTTAGCTTTTAATGCACCGCACGACCCAAGACAAGCACCAAAGGAATATTTTGACATGTATGATTTACAAAATATATCAATCCCAAAAAGCTACATGCCAGAATACCCATATAGTGATGATATGGAGAGTGGAAAAAATATTAGAGACGAAGCGTTAGCGCCATTTCCAAGAACTGAATTAGCCATTAAAATGCACACCAAAGAATATTATGCGAGCATTACGCATGTTGATGCACAAATTGGAAAAATAATTGAAGCACTGAAAGCATCTAGTAAAATGGAAAACACCTATATTATTTTTACCGCAGACCATGGGCTGGCCATGGGAAAACATGGTTTATTAGGGAAGCAAAACTTGTTTGATCATAGCATCAGGCCACCAATGATAATTTTAGGCCCTGATATTCCAAAAAACAAAAAAGTAAATGCCGATGTATATTTACAAGATGTTATGGCCACCTCACTTGATATCGCTGGTATAATAAAACCTAAATACGTAGAGTTTAATAGTTTTTTAGACCTTGCTAAAGGCATTGAAGCAAAAAGTAAATATACTGCCATTTATGGTGGCTATAAAGATACACAAAGAATGATCAGAAAAAATGGATATAAGTTATTGGTGTACCCGAAAATTAAAAAAATATTATTATTTGATTTAATTAATGACCCTGAAGAAATACAGGATATTTCAATGCTTCCAGAACAAAATGAACGTGTAAGATTATTATTCAAAGCGTTGTTAAAACTACAAATAGACATGGGGGATTCTTTAAATATTAACGATTGTTATCAAAATTGAATTTATTTAAACATAATAGACCTCCTGTAAAAACTGATTTCAGATAATTATAAATTTTAAGGATTAAATTAAAGACATATAATAAAAAGCATAGTTAATGATTAAACCATTACCTTTAAACTCATTTTAAAAATCAAGAACCTTTTATCTACAGGTATATTTATCCTTTAATACTTTTGCAAAACATCAAAAAACAAATCATCAATGGCATAATTTTAAAAACAAATATGATAATAATCGTCCCAAGTTAATGGAGCTTAAGTTTCTTGAATGATAGAAATTAAAAAGTGTCGTCGAGATAGCATGTTTTACAATCCTTTTTTACCCATAAATATAAGTAATCCAGAAGTAAAAAAAATTAAACTATAGCAAAGGTTTCATAACATTTAAAAAATCAACTAAAGCTTAACTATTTATTAAAGAAGATGGTAAATTACAGACTTTTAGTATGCCAATAAAAAAATAAACTTAAAAATTTACAGGTATTCAGATTTAGAAAATAATCCATGTTTAGCATAATTTGTATTTATCAAAAATTATAATACATATTCTTTATTTTTTAGATGAAAAATGATTATTTTTCATTTAATAATTATTATTGATGGCAAATAAGGTTTATTCTTTTAAATGATGTCTTTAATACGCATCAAAATGATATCTTTCTTAATTCTTAGAAAAACAACTAAACCTATTTCAAAATAGCATAAAAAATGAGGTACGCGCACACATCTATTTTATTTGTAATTTCAGTATTATTAATAAACTCTTGTAAACAAGACCAAAAGCAAAAAACTAATAAAACACACTTCCCATTCGTATTACCAAAAGAAAAACCAAACCAACCACTCAGTACGTCTATGCAACGTAATTATGACAATTACATGGCACCAAGACCAGAAGACAATGAACTTTATACACAGTTTAAATATACCGAAATTAAAGGTTTAGATTATAATAATCATGATGGTACAATATCCCGTCGAGACCCCTCGAAAGTAATTTCTGAGAATGGTAAATATTATGTTTGGTATACACATAGGCAGACTTCAACACCTCCACAAGGCGCTAAATTATCAAATGACACTATTCCATCTGCTGATTGGGATTTAGCAGAAATTTGGTATGCAACTAGTACAGACGGTTTCACTTGGGAGGAACAAGGCGTTGCTATACCACGACCGCCAAAACCAAATCTCGGTCACCGTTCTGTAGCCACCGCAGATATTTTAAAATGGAAAGGGAAATATTATATGTATTATCAAGGTTTCAGCGAAGCTAGCGGAACTCGTGGAGATGATTGCCCAGTTTTAGCTTCGTATTCGGATTCTCCAGACGGCCCTTGGACACCAGTTAATAAAATTATAATTCCTAATGGACCAAAAAATACTTGGGATCAATTTTCTATTCATGACCCTTATCCATTGGTTTATAAAGATAAAATTTATTTATACTATAAGTCCGATTTTGATGGTGACCCAAACTTAATAAGAATGCAAGGCTTAGCTACAGCTGAAGACCCACTCGGTCCTTTTACGAAAAACCCTTTAAATCCTATTTTAACATCTGGTCATGAAACTACATTATTCCCCTTCAAACAAGGTATTGCAGCATTTACTATAAAAGATGGGAATGAGCATAATACGATCCAATTTGCAGAAAATGGTATGGATTTTAATATCGCTTCAATGGTTGAAATGATGCCTATTGCAGCAGGCCCTTTTATTCCTGACGCTTTTACAAATACAAAAGATGGAAGAGGTATAACGTGGGGCATATCCCATTTTACAAACTATAATACAACATGGGCAACCAATCACGCAATACTTATGCGTTTTGATTGCGATTTGAGTTTAGATGTCGATGATCCGCTAATGAAAAAACATTATGTTTATCATAGTCCAGAAGTTTATTTTAAACAGGGTTTGACACCAGCACAAAAAGAAAAAATCTTAAAAGAAAACGAACATCTTAAATAATAATATAAAAATCCAACCATCATCCTGATTTTTATTTAAAATAAATGATGTATAATTATAAATATGTTTGCATGTGGACTTGCAATAAAAATACATACCCCTGAATTTTATTAGTAGCGGGAACTGGACTCGAACCATTGAAATTCTGGTTATAAGCTTTATTCTTAAGTCATCAATCAATAAAAATTATTGATTTTAAAGCAAAATCATATTTCTTGATATTAAGTATATTTAAAGCAATTATTCTAAATTAAGTCCATAAAATACTAAAATATTGTACCTATGTTGTACCTGAGTAAAAAACATAACAAAAATTGTATTTTTCGGTTTCAGTTGAAATCCATGAGGTATTTTTTTGTTTTTGTATTCATTTTATCTCTTACATCTTGTGAGTATTTTAATATTAAAAAAACATCGTCTGAAGCTATTTTAAAAGAAGAATTACAAACGTTTAATTGGAATGATGTTGATGAATATCCTAGTTTTTCAGTATGCGATTCATCGCATACCAAAGCTGCTGTCATGGTCTGTTTTCAGCAAACTATAACAACTCATATTACCGGTTATTTACAGAAAGAACGCATTGTTGTCACTCAAGATATTAATGATACGATAATGTTAGATTTCAAAGTATCTAACAAAGGTGAACTGGTGTTAATTAACGCTAAAATTGATTCGTTTACTACTCAAGAAATACCAAATATAAATCAGTTACTTAATAACAGTTTGGATGCTTTGCCAAAAATATTCCCTGCTATAAAACGCGGACAACAGGTTACTACAGCGTTTAAATTACCAATTGCTATCCATGTGGATTAAATATTTAAACACTTACAAACACACTTAGTGTTGAGTTAAGGCATTTATAATTATGTTGCTAATATACTTGCCTGTTATAATCTAATATAAATTTAAATTTTAAAACTATTTTTTGAAGGCCCTGTCTTTCCATGTATAACTGGAAAACATAGAAACACAAGCTACGTAAACGCTAAAAAAAGGATATATAATAAACGCATAAGGGTAACGCTTTAAAATGTATTTTTGGTTGAAAAATAAAGCTGTTTTATAAATTAAAAAAAAATCGATATTAAACTTAATAAATAAAATATAAAAAATTGTTTTGAAATTTAAAACACCTATAATAGAAAGAACCAACCCAACAATTACTAAAGCGTTCATCACTAAAACAATTAAGCCGGTAAGTTTACCAAACCAATTATTATAAGCACTTGTTTTTGAAGCCCAACGTACACGTTGCGACACTAGGTTTTTCCAAGTTGCTTGCGGTTTTGTTGTTATAATAGCTTGGTTACATTTTAAGTAATGAACTTGTTCTTTGTATTTTTTTACAATTTTCTCAACTAGAAAAATATCATCTCCACTAGCTATGTCATTGTTGCCCTCAAAACCATTTACAGCATGGAATATGGATTTTTTATATGCCAAATTTGCACCGTTACACAAAAATGGTTTTTTAAGTCCGAAACCGCCAATGGTAGCGCCCTGTAAACTCAAAAAATCCAGCGTTTGAAATTGATTTAATAAGCTTTTGGTTTTAATGTATGCAACAGGAGCTGAAATACAAACGGTATTATTTTTTTGAATATACTCATCAAAACTATCTAACCAAAATTCAGGTAATTTGCAGTCAGCATCTGTAGTTATAATCCAATTGTATTTCGCTTTTTTTATTGCAGAGGTTATGGCATCTTTTTTTGGGGAATTTGTTTTTCTTTCGTTTGAAATGATATGTATTTCAGTATAATCATTTCGCCTTAACTGTGACATATCAAGAACTTTCTGAATGATTGCAACCGAAGCATCAGCGGATCCATCATCAACAAAAACAATTTCAAAAAGATTTTTGGGGTAATTTAGCGTTTCAATCGATTTTAATAACTCTGGTAAATGTTCAGCCTCGTTTCTAAAAGGGATTACTATGGTGAATTTGGTTTTGTTAGCAAGGTCTTCAAGTTTGAAAATCTCAATTTTATCAAACCCTAAAATAAAGCTGACTACCAAAAGCAGGTAAATAAGAGTTATAATTAGGCTCATTAAAATCATACGTTATTATTTTTTTTCGGCAAGTTATATTTAAGCACAAAGTAACTTCCAAATACACTAGGAATTACAAAATTTAGTAACCACATAAAAGTGATTATGGATAATATAATAAGTTCGTTAATACCTGCTGTTGAAAATAAATATACCGCTACGCTACCTTTTATAACCACATCAAAAACAGAAATAGTTGGGATTATTGACGCTAATAAATACATAGATGAAATTATAATCATAGCATTTAAATAATCAATATTTACCTGAAAAATTTGAAGTAATACATAAAATTGAAAGGAAAAAATAAGATAGCGAATTGCTGAAAACATAAAGCCTAATACTATTTTAATTTTCGAGTATTCTAGAACAAATCTTTTAATTTTTTTTAACGAAAAGTTTTTACTGATGTATTTACTTTTAGTTGCCCCGAAACCTAATAAAACTATGGTTACCAAAACAAAAGTTACAACTTTTGCCATTTTATAATAATGTAATTCGAGGTTGTATTTTAATATAAAAAAGTAAAACCCAATAATACCCAAAAGTATTGTAACACTCATTTGTAGAATGTTACTTATTAAATTAACTAGCATAATGCGTTTCCTGAATTGATATGTGTAATACATAGCTTTAGCACCATACTCTCCGATTCTGTTTGGTGTAAATAATGAGGCTGTTAGTGATCCTAAACTTTGCTCAAGGGCTTTTTTGAAAGTAATTTTATCAATAAAAGACACCAATGTTTTCCATTTCAAAATTTCAAAAAACCAATTAAAAAAGCTCAAAATCAATAAAAAAACAATATTCTTAAATAGAAAAACATTGTTTTTTATCAAAAAACCTCTAAAATCATAAAAACTTAAAATGCTATTGTTTACTAATTTTTGATAAATAAAATAAAAAGCAACAACTACTATACTTAATTTAATAAGTACAAAAAAGAATTGTTTAGTTTTGTATGGTAGCGCGTAATGCATAGGAGCTGCAAAATAAATCAATATTACCACATGACCTCAAATTTTAAATCGAATACCCGTGTATGGGCAGTAATAGTTTTACTATTTTCTAGTCTACTAAGTTTTTCACAATGGGATACAAGTACTTTTAAAGCTCAATTTGGATTAGGTATAAATAATCCATCATCAACTGGGTTTGTAGAAAATTTTGAATCAAATCCCAGCAATTTCCCTACAGTTAATTTGGGGTTACAATATATGTTTAAACCAAAACTTGGAGCAAAATTAGACTTTGGTTTTAATAGATTATCTCATGCAGATAATACACCAGAGTTTAAAGTAAATTATTCACGTATAAATGCCCAATTGGTTTATGATGCTTCCATAATAACAAGTTTTTTAAATAAAATGGGCGCTTTTATTCATGCAGGCCCAGGTTTTTCTATAATAAAACCTTTAGGGAATTACGGCGAAAATAAAACATCGTACTTGAATGCTATGGGAGGTATCGAGTTTCATTATGGTATTTCAGACAAGCTTTCCATATATTTGGACACCTCATATATTTTTGGTTTTGGGGAGGGTTTTAAACCTATATCAAGTGGTTTTGGCTCGTTTAATGGGGATTTATTAACCATAACTTTTGGCGCATCTATTTCGCTAAGCGGTTGTTATTATTGTGGTGAATAATGAAGCAAGAAAAAATTATTTTAGGTATTGACCCAGGAACAACTATTATGGGTTTTGGTCTCATAAAAGTTGTTGGAAAAACCATGCAGTTTATCCAAATGAATGAATTGGATTTAAAAAAATACAGCGACCATTACTTGAAATTGAAACTCATTTTTGAACGTACTGTTGAATTAATTGATACTCACAACCCAGATGAAATTGCCATTGAAGCACCTTTTTTTGGTAAAAACGTACAAAGCATGTTAAAGCTAGGAAGAGCTCAAGGAGTTGCTATGGCTGCAGGTTTAAGTAGAGAAATTCCAATTACCGAATACCTGCCTAAAAAAATAAAAATGGCGATTACCGGAAATGGCAACGCCAGTAAGGAACAGGTTGCTAAAATGCTGCAAAGTGTATTAGGTTTGCAAACACTACCAAAAAATTTAGATGCAACGGATGGTTTAGCTGCCGCAGTGTGTCATTTTTATAACTCGGGTAGAATAACAGTTGGTAAGAGCTATTCGGGTTGGGGTGCTTTTGTAAAGCAGAATAGTAAAAGCCCCCTAACAACCGAAAAAGGAATAAAAAACAACCCAATTGTAGACCTTCGGAAGAAATCTAAATAGATTGGGTTTTAAGTCGTTTAGTTGATATTGCTCCAAAGGTTGAAATTTACAAGTCTAATCCCAAATTCAAAAGAATAATTGACAAAATTTAAACATCAAAGCATCAGTGAGAGTTTTTGCTTTTCGGATAAGTTAGATGGGGCTGAAGCAGAAGGAGCTTCTCTCTACATACACATACCATTCTGCAAACAAGCCTGTCATTATTGCGACTTCCACTTTTCTACGTCATTAAAAAAGAAAGATGAACTCATTCAAGCTTTAGCAAAAGAGATAAAATTACGAAAGGAAACACTTCAAAATCAAACTATAGAAACTATTTATTTTGGTGGCGGAACCCCTTCATTATTAACCGCACAAGAATTAAAATTTTTAATTGAGACCGTTTATAAAAACTACACAGTTGCTGAAAACCCAGAAATAACGCTGGAAGCAAATCCCGATGATTTGATGTCTGTTCGAGCAGAGTCGAAAACTGTTTTTGAAGACTACAAAGCCATAGGGATTAATAGACTTAGCATTGGTGTTCAATCCTTTTATGAACGTGATTTAAAGCTTATGAATCGGGCACATAATGCCAAAGATGCCATGGCGTGTTTAGAGGAAGCAACAAAATATTTCAATAATATTTCAATCGATTTAATATATGGCATTCCTGGGTTGAGCAATAATGAATGGATAAAGAATATTGAAACAGCTTTAGCATTCCGTGTGCAGCACATGTCCTGTTATTCGCTTACCGTAGAGCCTAAAACAGCTTTGGCATCATTTATTAAAAAAGGAATTATTGATAATGTGGATGACGATTTAGCACAAGAGCAATTCAACATTCTTTTAGAAAAACTAGAAGCATCAGGATTCGTAAATTACGAACTGTCAAATTTTGGCAAGCCTAATTATTTCAGTAAAAATAATTCAGCATATTGGCAAGGGAAATCATATTTAGGTATAGGGCCGTCCGCACATTCATTTAATGGTAACATAAGAAGTTGGAACGTATCTAACAATACAAAATACATAAAGGGAATTCAAAATAACGAATTACCATCAACATCAGAAACACTTTCCAAAACTGATAAATTTAATGAATATGTAATGACAGGTTTAAGAACCATCTGGGGCGTTTCTTTTAAGAAAATAGAGCAAGATTTTGGTGAAAATTACAAAAACTATCTTTTAGATCAGTCGGAAATTTATATTAAAGAACATTTATTGTATATTGATGATGACAAATTATTAACCACTAAAAAAGGAAAATTTTTAAGTGATGGTATCGCTTCAAACCTTTTTAAAATTAATTTATCTTGATTGCAACAATACAATATAATTCCAGAAAAATTCAAATAGATTTGTTGAAACCATTGGATATTTCAATGCCTTTAGTGTCTTCTGAAAAAAATGTGAACTCATGGTATGTTGATTACCCGCAAATAGAGCCTGTGAAAGATGGCGAATGGATTGCTTCTGTAAAAGATGGCGCTAGTATCAATTTTAATACAATTCAATTCAATCCGCATGCTCATGGCACACATACCGAATGTGTTGGGCATATAACGGAAAAAGTGCATTCCATTAATACTAATTTAAAAACCTTCTTTTTTTTAGCTGAATTGATCACTGTAGCACCAGAAAATTATAATGAGGATAAAATCATTTCAAAAAAGCAATTGAAATTTGCTTTAGGAAATAAAAAGCGGGATGCCATTGTTTTAAGAACCATACCCAATACGCGCGATAAATTATCAAGGCAATATTCGCACACCAATTGGCCATACTTAAAAGCCGATGCTGTTAACTATTTAGTGAGCAAAGGCATAAAGCATCTACTTATAGATGTACCAAGTATAGATAAAGAAAAGGACGATGGGCAATTGCTAGGGCATAATATATTTTGGAATACCAAAGGGGAATTACGAATGGATGCTACAATTACAGAATTGATTTATGTATCAAATAAGATAGAAGATGGTGAATATTTTCTAAATTTACAAATAGCACCGTTTGAAAATGATGCTACACCAAGTAAACCTATTTTATATAAACCCATAAATTAAATGGAGGTTTTTTTAGCAGTAATCATAGCCGTTTTGGTAACCCTAGGTATCGTTACCATTTTAAAGTCTGTAAAAAACAAACAACTTGTAAATTCACAATCTACCATTCTTTTGGAAAAGATAAAAAAGGTGTGTAAATTTATTACTGTGGAAGGCGATTTTGCTGAAATTTACCACTATCAAGATGTTAAAGAGCGTTTTTTAAAACTTGTTTCAAGTAGAAAAAAGGCACTAGTCGTAATAAATGCCAAGGCCCATGTAGGTTACGATTTATCTAAAATTGAATTAAAAGCAGATACCGACAAAAAGAAAATTATATTAAATCATTTTCCGCAACCCGAAGTACTTTCCATAGAAACCAATTTAAATTATTATGATAAGTCTGATGGTTATTTCAACAGATTTGAGGCTACAGATTTAACAGGTTTACACAATGAAGCTAAACTTCATATTAGAAATAAAATACCAAAAAGCGGACTTATTGAAGCCGCTCAAAAAGAAGCTTTAGAAACTATCTTACTCATAGAAACCATTGTACAAACTATTGGTTGGAAATTGGATTATTCAGCTTTAAAAATTGAAGATTCAAAACAAAAACATATAAAATAAGTCGGTTTTTTAAACGTGTTTGTACCGATTTTAATTTGATATGCTTCCATTCCCGTTGATAAAAAAGCGAAAGCTCTAAATTATGGACATAGAACAAATTCGAGAATACTGCTTAAGTAAAAAAGGGACAACAGAAGAGTTTCCTTTTGATGACGATACGCTTGTATTTAAAGTGCTCGGTAAAATGTTCGCATTAGTAAGCTTAAAGTGGTGGGAACGTGGGGAAGCGGCAATAAACCTAAAAGCAAATCCAGAATATTCTGAAATACTCCGCACTGAGTATAACAGCATTCGCCCAGGGTATCACATGAGTAAAAAACATTGGAACACCCTTTATCTTCATAAAGGCGAATTACATCCAAAACTCATAAAAAAACTAATAGACCATTCCTATGATATGGTTGTAAAAGGCTTGACTAAAAAATTGAGAGATACTCTTTTATAAAATGTTATGTTTGCAAAATAAAATTGCCCACTAATAAAATTGGTAAATTCCAACCTTAAACCACTATGAGCGTATTACAAACATTACAGGAACGAAGCCATAATACCTGCGAATTATGTGCTGCGACAAAAGGTTTAGTACAATATACCATCCCACCATCATTAAATGAAAATGTAGCTAACGATGTCTTGGTTTGTAAAACCTGCTCGGATCAAATCGTCGGAAATCGAAACATGGATCCAAACCACTGGCGATGTTTAAACGATAGCATGTGGAGTGAGTATAAAGCGGTACAAATTATGGCATGGAGAATGCTACAAAGACTTCGTAACGAAGGCTGGCCAAAAGATTTGCTGGATATGATGTATCTAGATGATCAAGCCATGGCGCTAGCCAAGGAAACTGGCGAACATAAGGACGAGAGTGAAAAAATAATCCACAGAGACATAAACGGTGTTATTCTAAAAAATGGTGATAACGTGGTACTCGTAAAGGATTTAAAAGTTAAAGGCTCGAGCATGGTCGCTAAGCAAGGTGTAGCAGTACGGAACATACGTTTAGACTATGAAAACGATAAATATATAGAAGGCAAGGTTGGCGCACAACACATCGTTATAATTACAGATTTCGTAAAAAAAATTTAGTGTTTGGGCGTTACCCCAAAAGGGTCGGGCTTTACTTTACAAGTCCGCACTCCCAAAAGGTCGCTGTGGGCTTTCCATTTCAATCCCTAACGCAGCTAATCCTCATGAACAGAATCTTCTGCTATAAATAAGTATATTTAAAAAACCCTATTATAGTAGGTCAAACTTAGATTAATAAGATTAGGTAGACGTATCAGCAATAATCTTCCACTCGCCATTAATTTTTTTGAAAACAAGCATAAAAATACCATCAGCATTACCAAGGTCTCTTTTTATATGATATTCTCCTAAAACATAATACGCACCATCATTAATATTTGTAATATCATTAATTCTGAAACTTAATTTTCCAGTGTGATCTTTTGTAGGATAAGCTTCTAAATAATGGTCAAAAGTATCTTCCCAACCCGAAGTTACACCATTAGTGCCGTAAAATTTAAGCGATTCACTTTTCCAGTAACCTTTCATATACCCTTCAATATCGTTATTGGACCAAGCAATCCTTTGTTTCTTTAACACCTTATTAATGGCCTTTATATCGGCTTCTTGATTAATTTGTGCGTACCCATTAAAAAAACAGACTATAAAAAGTAATACCACTAGATTTTTCATATGTTTATAATATTATTTATTAGTTATTTAAATCCTAGTACAAAATTTATACCAATTTTAAATATAAGTATAAAACTTGTAAAAGCTAAAAATAACAAAACTTGATAATTAAAAAAGGTTGCTCGTCGATGAAATTTACAGAAAGTATTTTTTCATCTAAAGTTAAACCAGATTGGTCGAAAAAATTGTGCAAAATGCACATTACTTATCTACTTTTATCTCAAAAAAAAATATAAAAACTCCCTCAAGTTTATTATAACCCCTTAAAATCAAACAATTATGGATTTCAAAATTTCAAATTGCAATAATTTCTTTAAAGTAAAAGGTATTCTTAACAAAAATAGTGTTGGTATATTTAATAATGAATTTAATAACATCTTTGAACGTTTAAATAATGTAACTATTAGTGTTCAAGATATTATAAGTATGGATAAATATGGTGTAGATGCTATTTCAAAACTTCATGAAGAAGCCTTAGCAAAAAACAAACGATTATCTATAATTGGTTTTGGTTGTAAAGAATTATACGACCACTTCAAAACAGAAATAGCAGCATAATTTAGTCTTAATTTCTATTGACTATAATTTATAATATATTTTTCTATTGTTCATAAAAAGCATCTGCCTACAATTGCATAAGTTCCCTCGATTTTTTGTACTTGTAGGTATTAGTGTTTTTTTTAAGTTGTTATGAATACTATTTTGATAACTGCAATCTGCTTTTAATATAATATGACATTGGCTCTTGTTCTTGTTTTGAAGCATATATTCTTAATGCTATTCTGGTTTTCCAATTTAAAATCGTAAACACCCATTTGCATTATTAGTTTTTAAAAAATAAGAAAAATCTCAACATACAAAAGGATATAAATATAAGTAATGATGTTAGCAAAGGGAATTTATCCAAAACATTAACATACACCATAAACCATTAAAATAATAATAGGTTGTGTGTTTGCAAACCGTGTGTCGCAATCTTCTTTATGTCTTAGTAAGTTATTTTCAATAGTAGTAATTTTTGCTTTATTGTTTATGTTTAGTGGTTATAACTCATTAAGCAAAGTATCGTAATTACCTTGTTTTCTTTGCAAACATATCCTTTCCCTAAGAGTTTGTTGCCTGCGGCTCTTTCCGCTTTAACGCTATAAGTATTATAAAGTGTATTTATTTCTGCTTCTTTGGCATATCTTTGTTTCCGTAAGGTTAAAATAGTATTATTAAAACCATCTATAATTGGTTTGAATTGTTCAGCAAGTGTGTTTTATTAGCAAAAATCAATTCGTTATCTGTTTTAATAAAACTTGATTAATTTCTTTTTTGAAAACTCTTAACTAACGGGTAATATTCTCTAGATTTCCCCGAATAGTTTATAATCTATAAAGCCTTTATCCGTTATACGCTTTAATAGCGTTGCTACTGAAGTATTTGCTGGTTCGTTTTTGGATAAAATATAATAAACCTTTCATGAAAGGTTTTTCGAGTTTCCAAAGGTGATTCATTAGTTCTTCTTCGGTTTTTAATAATTGTATTGTTCTACAAAATTAATTTATTTTTTTCTTGATCGAACGCTTTCAATAATTACCGTAGCAATAATTAAAGCCCCCCCAATAAAGGTGTTTAGGGTTGGAATTTCATTTAATAAAAAGAACGCTATTATAATCCCGAAAATGGGTTGCGCACTTCCAATAATACTTGCGGTACTTACAGAGAAATACTTAAGGCTCCCAATAAACAGGGAATGACCAATAGCCGTAGTAACCAATGCTAATACGACAACGTAAGGGTATTGGGTTGTTATATTGGAGCCGTCCATAAAAAACATAAAGGGAAGTAGTAAAATAGCCAAGAAAATGGTTTGATACATCATAAGTGACGTACCATGGTACTTTAATGCTTGTTTTTTTAACATTAAATTCCTCAAGGCATAAAATACAGCGGAAAACAGCCCAAATAAAATACCCTTAAACTGGGAGCTTTGAAAATCAAAACTAGGAGCTAGCATATAAATACCGATTAAAACTAGAAACCCCAAAGCAATATGAATGGGATTTAATTTTGTTTTTGTGAAAAAAGGTTCCAATAACGCTGTAATGACAGGAAAACTAAACAATGATAACATACCCAAAGCCACATTGGATAGTTTTAGGGCATAGAAATAAGTAATCCAATGGATGCCTAAAAATACTGCGCTAAGTAGTATGGTATAAACATCTTTTTTAGAATCAATTTTGAGGTTGACTTTTTTAATTTTACAAAATGTGAATAGTAATATGCCTCCCAATGTGCATCGCCACCAAATAATAATTTCAGTTGGCATACTTATAAAACGACCTAAAGTTCCTGATGTACTAATTAATAAGGTGGCAAATGTGAGTAATAAAAGTTGATTATTGTGTTGATTCTTCATTTTTGTTACTAACTGCGTTAGCGATTGCAATGGTTAGCTTTTGGCGAGGCGCGCATCGAGCCAAAACTAGTAATGAAAAGCGCGACCCTTTTGGTAACGCTCTAATCATTTTTATAATTCTGTAAAATATTTATAAAAATAAGGGATGGTCTCGATGCCTTTTAAGTAATTCCATACGCCAAAATGTTCATTTGGGGAGTGTATGGCGTCGCTATCTAAACCAAAGCCCATCAAAATAGTTTTGCTTTTCAATTCTTGTTCAAAAAGAGATACGATAGGAATACTACCGCCACTGCGTTGAGGAATGGGCATTTTGCCAAATGTGCTTTTATATGCTTTGCTTGCAGCTTTATAGCCTTTACTATGTATTGGTGTTACATAACCTTGGCCGCCATGGTGTGGTGTAACTTTCACCTTTACACTTTTTGGTGCGATATTTTCGAAATGATTTTTGAATAACTGGGTAATATGCTCCCAATCTTGATTTGGGACTAAACGCATCGATATTTTAGCATAGGCTTTACTGGCGATAACAGTTTTTGCGCCTTCGCCTGTGTAGCCTCCCCAAATGCCATTTACATCTAACGTTGGTCTGATAGAGTTGCGCTCGTTGGTAGTGTAACCGGCTTCTCCGTAAACCTCATCAATGTTTAAAGCTTTTTTGTAATCTTCTAAATTAAAAGGTGCCTTAGCCATTTCTGCACGCTCTACTTTGGAAAGGTTTTCAACATTGTCGTAAAACCCTGGAATGGTTATATGGTTGTTCTCATCATGGAGCGATGCAATCATTTTTGTTAAAATATTGATTGGGTTGGCTATTGCACCGCCATAAAGTCCGGAGTGTAAATCGCGATTTGGACCAGTAACTTCTACTTCAACATAACTTAAACCGCGCAATCCGGTAGTAATTGATGGTACGTCATTAGCAATCATACCTGTATCCGAAATTAAAATAACATCGTTTTTTAGTTTATCAGTGTTTTTTTTAACGAATATGCTCAGGTTTTTACTGCCAACTTCTTCCTCGCCTTCAATCATAAATTTTACGTTACAGGGTAGTTGATTGGTAGCGGTCATAAACTCCATAGCTTTCACGTGCATATACATTTGTCCTTTGTCATCGCAAGCGCCCCGGGCAAAAATAGCACCATCTGGATGCTTTTCAGTTGTTTTAATAACGGGTTCAAATGGTGGCGAATCCCATAAATCGATTGGATCTGGTGGTTGCACATCATAATGCCCGTATACTAGAATAGTTGGTAGGTTTTTATCGATTATTTTTTCGCCGTAGACTATTGGGTAGCCTTCGGTCGTGCATATTTCAACAGTATCGCACCCTGCTTTTTCTAAACTAATCTTAATAACATCGGCTGTTTTTAAAACATCGTTATGGTAAGTTGAATCGGCACTTATAGATGGGATTTTTAAAAGCTCTACTAATTCCTTTAGAAAACGACTTTTATGTTCTGATATGTAGGGTTGTATATTGTTCATCGATATTTTTAAAAGGGTATATTCAAAAGTATAAAAAAGATTGTTTTTTGACACTATAAAGTTTGCAATTTAAAAATGTTGTTTATATTTGCAGTCCTTTAGCGGGCGTGGTGGAATTGGTAGACACGCCAGACTTAGGATCTGGTGCCTCGCGGTGTGGGAGTTCGAGTCTCCCCGCCCGCACAATAAGAAAAAGCCGACTTAATTGAGTCGGCTTTTTTGGTTTAAGTCAAATAATGAGTAAACAATTTTCACTTTTCAAATATTTTATTAGAACGTTTTGATTAGTTGTTTTTCAACAAATCATCTAAGAATTAAGGGACTTTACATCTTATAAGTTATAGTAATTGTTTTTCAAGTTTGAGAGTATTGGTACGCTTACTTACCAATATATATAGATAAAAAATAAAACCAAATTTTGGATTTAATTAAAATATGTTTGAATTGTTAACGTATTCTTGAAAGTTTTTTAGATTATAATTTTAAAGAACCTTTAAATTTTGAAAGATCTATCAAGAATACTCAGAATCCTGACAGACCTAATATAGTTTTGATTCTCTTAGAGTCTTTAGCAGCCAATAAATTAAGACTGTATGAAAATGAGCTCAATGCTACTCCTGAATATGATAAGTTAGTAAAGTCTTCTTTTGTTTTTAAGAATTTCTTCACCCCTACTTATGCTACCGCTCGAGGAGTATGGACAACACTAACAAGCATTCCAGATATTGCTTTACGTAAGTCTTCTTCAAGAAACCCAATCTATGCAACTCAAGATATTATTATTGATCAACTAAGTGGTTATGAAAAATTTTACTTTTTAGGAGGAAGTGCAAACTGGGCCAATATTAGATCATTATTTACCAATAATATAAAAAACGTGAAGGTGATCGAAGAAGGTGATTTTAATTCTCCAAGAATAGATGTGTGGGGCATTAGTGATTTAGATCTATTTAAAGAAGCTCATCAAGTCTTAAATAAAGCTAACAAACCTTTCTTTGCATTTATTCAAACAGCTGGCTTTCACAGGCCATATACTATCCCGAAAAATAAAGGTGATTTTAAACTGGTTAAAAACATCTCTCAAGAAAAACTTGAACAACAAGGCTTCTTATCAATTAAAGAATATAATTCCCTAAGGTTTCTAGACTATTCTCTCGGTCAGTATATTAAACTCATTGAAAAATCTAATTATAAAAATAATACAATTTTTGTGATGCTTGGTGATCATGGTCTTAATACAAAAAAGAGTATCAACATGCCTCCAGGCTATGTAAAACACAAGATAACTGTTAACCATACTCCATTATTAATTCACTACCCTGGAAAATTAAAATCAGAAATTAATGAAGACGTCATAGGCAGCCAAGTAGATGTTCTTCCTACTATAGCTGATCTTGCTGGATTAAATTGGCGAGCTTCATCAATTGGTAGAAGTTTATTTAAGCAAAGATCAAAAGAGAATAATTTTGCTTTCTTATTCAGCCCTTATCCTAGACCTTATAAATTAGGTCTCATTGGCAAAGAGCATTTATTTTTATTAAAAAAAAACAAAACCCATCTTTATAAATATAATGACTATGATAAATATCAAATAAATTATAATAAGGAAGAATCAGAGCTGACAAAGAAGATGCATGATTTAGCTAAAATGATTCACCAAACAACTTTATTTATTAGATCGAATTAATATACTTTTAATGATACTATAGTCTATATGCTAAACGCTAAAATTATTAAATCAGCTCGTCGAGAATTTGAATGCTTAATTTTAGATTCTGGCAAAATCATTAATGCCAAAGCAAAAGGTTCACTTCTTAACAAAGGTGATCAATTAGTTGTCGGAGATTTCGTCAAGCTTAGTCTCGATCAAGATGAATATTTCATTCAAGAATTGAGCCCAAGAAAAAATACTATTTTTAGACGAATAATTCGAGAAAATAAAACCAAAGTCATCGCCAGTAATATTGATCTCTTGGCAATAGTTTGCACAGTTTCAAAACCTGAATATAAAAGAGGGTTAATAGATAGATATCTATTAAGAGCTGTACAATGGGAAGTACCAGCAATTGTCATCTTTAATAAGATGGATGAATTTTCAGAATTTGATATTGACTTTGAAATTCAGCGATTAAAACCTCTTGAGGTTCAATGCTTTGCCACTTCAGCTGTAAAGGAAGATTTTAAGTATCAATCAATTCCTGGCAATCTCGAATTAGATGAGTTCTTAAAAGATCAAACGATTATATTTCTAGGCCAATCTGGAGTCGGCAAATCAAAACTCATCTCTCAACTCTCAAAGCAAGACATTGTATTATTAAGTAAAGAATTAGGTAGTGTTGGAAAAGGTGCTCATACTACAACTTGGTCAGAACTAGTTCATCTTGAAAATTTTGAAATCATAGATTCTCCCGGAATCAGAACAATGTCTATACAAGACGTGAGTATAGATGAACTCAGTACCCTCTTTCCAGATTTAGAAGATTACTTTATACAGTGTAAATTTAAAGACTGTCACCATGAAGAAAACACCACAGGTTGTGCTTTCTATAAGAACAAGCTTGATCCTTTAGTTCTATCAAGGCTTGATAGTTATAAAAGATTTAAAAGAGAAATTAAAGAAATTCCTGAATGGGAGAAGAGTTAAATTTCATCTCCATCGTTAAATAATGGAATCATTTCTTCTTTTGAATTTTGTTTCTTAGCCTGGGCTTTGCTTGGAGATTGAGACCTTTTAGTTTTTCTATGCTGCGGAAAATTCTTAGGAAAACTTTTTGAGAAATCTGAAATATTAAAAGATTTTTGATTCGGTAGATGTCCAGGATTTCCGGGCTTACCAGATTTGTAGGGAAAGAAAATCTTAGTCACTAATTTTTTATCAATAGTTTTTGAAGATTGTTTAACCTGAGAGCCATCACAATCTAGAGGGACTGGTAAGGCCTCTCTAACAGAGCTAATTGAAACTGACTTTGAGCTACCATGTTGAGTCTTGTTTTCTTTAGTAGTTTTAATCTCTCCTGAGATCATGACAACTTTATCTTCTACATTCACGTCTAACTTATTATTCTCAGAAACTTTAACAATTAAAGCTCGTCCCCTATCCTCTTGAACCCATTCATATTCCATATCTTGCTTGAACATAGAACCTATCGACGATTGATCAAAGATGTCTTGGCCTATATCAAACATTTGATTTAAATTTTGATCATCTGAAAAGAAGTCTCCAAAGGATTTTTGAATTCTCTCCTGCATCAGCTCAAACAGTCTAGAAAAAGAATCGTCTGCACTACTTTGAGCAAAGACTGGGCCAGTGACCAAAAAACCAATTAATAATAATCTCTTCATAGGATTAAGATAAGAGTTCTTTATTTTTTGTCAATATTAGAACTTTGAATTTTCTCTAAGATGACATTGAGCCCTGATATTATTGGAGCTGGCCCAGGTTGAAGAAAAATAGCAGGATCAAGCTCAAAGATCTGATTGTTTTTCACAGCATCAATTTGATCCCATCCAGGCCTATTTTTCACAGATTCGAGGTCGGCTTTTTTTCCACACCAACAGATAAAAATTAATTCAGGGTTTCTTTCAATGACTTCTGAACTTTTTACATATCTATCTTTAGCTAAAGAATGTTGCGATTTTTCATGGAAAATATTTTCAGCTCCACAAATTTCAAAAATATCACTCACCCATTGTATAGCGTTGATCATAGGCTCATCCCACTCTTCAAAATAAATTCTAGGCTTATATTTGAATTTCTTTGCCTTAAATTGAGCTTGCTCAATGAGTTTTTCAAGTTTAGTAATGAGTTTAAGTCCATCTTCTTTGGCATCAACCATCAAGGACAAGCGATAAATATAATCTAAAATTTCTTTAATAGATCTTTGGTTAGAGATATAGACTTCTTGGCCTTGAGCTATTAATTGCTTAGCTATGTCTTTTTGGATATCAGAAAAGCCTATGACAAGATCTGGATCAATACTTTTAATTTTTTCAACATCAGCTTTGATAAAACTGGTAACAATAGGCAGTTGTTTTGCTTGCTCAGGTCTTTCAATAAAACAAGAGACTCCTTTAATCAGATTTTCTTTACCCAGTAAATAAAGCGTCTCTACACTCTCTTCAGTTAAACATATCAAAGATTTTACATTTCTCTTACTCAATCAACACCTTTTATAGTTATAATTATACTTGGAGATGTTACCATGAAAATTTTACTTATTCTTCCCTTTCTTATCTATTCAAGTTTTGCTCAGGATGGTTCCTCCTATGTCGATGTCATTGTTCAAGACTTTGAATCAACTAATGAGATCCAGCAAAATGCAATTAAATTTAATCATGTAGATCATTGGCATACTTATTGGAAAAATTCTGGAGACTCTGGATTGCCAACTGAGTTTTCTTATTCAATCGATGGGAAAAAGATTGTTCATAGTGAATCACAATGGCAAACTCCAAAGCTGTTCAAAGAAGACAGTGATATTTGGACTTATGGTTATGACGGTCAAACTTATTTCTTCCATCAAATAGAAAAATCAAAGCTTAAAGGAGCGAAGAAAGTTTCTCTTTCGATAAAATGGTTAGTATGTAAAGAGATCTGTATTCCAGGTAAAAAAGAAATTAATGGAACTATCTCCAATTCTAAAATTACTTGGAACTCTAATAAAGCCTTAGCCGTTGAAGAGCTAAAAGCTGCCTATAATGCATTACCAATTCCAATTGAATTAACTGATGATGAATTCCATATTGAAGTTAAAAGAACTGGTGAAGAAAATACTTTAGACTTATTTTTCAAAAGTACAAAATTTGATAAAAAGAAGAAAGGATCTAATTTCTTAATACCACTCCCATCAAAAGTCATTAGCTTTAGGCATGAAAAAATTCCACCGCTAAAAGCTCGTTGGATCGAAGGACACATCCCTCTAGAGTGGATAGGTCAATATAATGAACCAGAAATTGCCTTTCCTAAATCAAACGATCTTAAAAATCCATTAATATTTAAGTTTTTAATTCAAGATAGAGACAAATCTTATATTGTAACCAGAAGTATTAATAAAATTTTGGGTGAAGCTACACCTGTAAAAAAAAAAGTAAATAATCAGGTAGATACTCAATCTGCACCTTCCTATTCCCTCGGAGTAATTATATTAATGGCGTTACTTGGAGGTTTAATTCTAAATCTTATGCCTTGTGTATTACCAGTTATTTCAATTAAATTATTTGGTCTTATAAAGTCTAAAAAAAGTACTAGGCCAGAACTTTTCAAGCATAATATTCTCTACTCACTTGGAGTCATCTCAACACTTATGCTTCTAGCCTTAGTCATTATCGCATTGAAACATAGTGGAGAACAAGTTGGATGGGGGTTTCAACTCCAAAGTCCAACTTTTGTCGCAATCTTATGTCTCATACTCTTTATCATGACACTTAACTTTTTTGGACTCTTTGAATTTATAACTCCAGGTGGATCAAAGCTTGGGAATGTAAATACACAAGATTCGCCTCTTGAAGACTTTCTTGCCGGAGTTTTAACTACTATCTTATCCACTCCTTGTAGTGCTCCATTTCTAGGAAGTGCTTTGGCATTTGCTCTCACTTCAAATACTCCAACAATACTTCTAGTTTTTTTCTGCATAGGTCTTGGTCTAGCTTCTCCATTTTTATTAACCTCAGTTTTCCCAGGCCTTTTAAATATTTTACCAAAACCTGGTATATGGATGGAGAAATTTAAATATTTCTTAGGTCTTACACTTCTATTGACTCTTATATGGTTATTGGATCTTTTGCATTCTCTAGTAGATTCATCTCATCTGATCTCTACGATTTATCCAAAGTTTGCCTTTGTATTTTTTATCTTCTTCTCTCGAAAATATATTTCTAAGAATATCTTCTTATTATTAACCTTGTTAGGTATTACTGGATATTTTGGATTTAGTTTTTATAATAACTATTCAGCTCCTTCAATCATCACGACAAGTATAAACTGGAAAACATGGTCCCCTGAAATTAATGATGAATATATAAATTCAAATAACACTGCTTTCATCGACTTCACAGCAAAATGGTGTTTAACATGCCAGGTTAATAAAAAAGTCGTTTTACATACCGACGATTTTTATGACAATGCTAAAGAAAAGGGAATTGATCTCTATCAAGCAGATTGGACAAGGAAAGATTCTAGAATCACTAAGTTTTTAGAAGACAATAACCTTGTAGGAATTCCAGCTTACTTTTTAATTAAGGATGGACAACTCCATTTCTTAGGAGAAACTATAACTATCGGTAAGCTTAATGAGTTCTTCGATTGATAGATTTAGTTTTTCACTAAAGCAACTCAGCTCCTTAGACTCGTACGTTCCATACCCATCAATACCTATCTTATAACAATGCAGGAAAAGCCTAGAGGCTTCTTGTCCTCTATAATCAATATCTCCTAAAATGGGAAACTTTATAGTTTGAAGTAACACTCGTATTTGATGTCTAAGTCCTTCATGTAACCTGACTTTAATTAAGCTTATATTCAAGTCTTCGAAAAACTTTAAGTTTTTAATATCTATATTACCCTCTTGACCCTCATCTTTAATGGTGACTACTTTTTTGGAAGTATCAAGATAGTCATAAATCGACTGATCAGTAACATGACCATTCACCAGTGCTAGATATTCTTTAACTTTCGCAACCTTATTATAATGACTTCTAAGATCTTCATATAAGTAATTATCTTTACAGATGATTAATAGGCCCGAAGTTTCAAAGTCTAGCCTGTATAATAGTCCTCTATCATATTTATGGTTATTTACATTTAAGACTTTATAGTGATTCTTCCTTAAAAAACTCAGGACATTATTGGACTCATTATAACTTAAGGGATGAGAATGTATTTTTTGTGCTTTATGAAGAATTAAGAAGTTTTCATTCTCTTCAAGGACTATACATTCATTACCAGTATATTCAGGTGATATTCTTAAATGATTCATCAGATTTATATCAGCTTCTAATTCATCTTTTTCACGAACGCAATATTGCCTTTGCTTGGCATTTAAATATTTTTTAATTCTTTGTTTGGAAAAGCCGAAGTCTTTATACAACTCTTCCCTATTTGAATACGTCTTTAAAGAACAAAATTTTATTTTCATGATCAATTCCCTAATGTGAATCTTTAACATCATCATGGCTTTTACTCAAGAAAGACCTCTTCTTTTTGAGCTCACCCTGGCCTGTTATCATGAAAGCTCCTTATGAATTTAGTTGAAAATTACAGATGAAAGTAAAATCAAAGCTTTGATCTCATAATGATTTAATAGAGACAAAAGAAGTTTGCCTTGATTGATCAGAGAACTTTAATCATCGACCATCACAATAGTTTCTAAAACCATCTCTGTTTCCAATACATGGACTCAAATCAAATTAAAAAGTCATAATGGGCTTGAGTATTGAAAGTTTGAACTTAGTAGAAGTGAATCACGTCTCTTGTAAACTTTTTTTATTGTGTCACACTTGTCTAAAATTGTTCTCAATCGTCAAAGTCTTAGCAATTCTGTCATATATTTACTATTCTTACTACAAGTTACATTTATATAAATTTATTAGGAGACAACATGAATCACATTATGAATTCAATCACTCAGTTCTTGCCAGCTGGTTTAGTGCAAAATGCATTTTTTATGGCAGCAGTTACATTAATTTTAGGTTATTTTATCGCAAAAGTTTTAAGTTGGGTTATTTCAAGTGCTCTAGGATTTTTAAAGCTTGATAGTGCAACAGCTAGTAAGTTAGGTTTTGCTAGAGGTAAGGTTTTACAAACAAGTGTTGCTAAAATGATCTTTTGGATTGTAATGCTTTTTGTATTTATCAATGTTTTACAAATCCTTGGATTTGATAGTGCAATTAAACCAATTCAAGGGATGCTAGATCAAATTATGACTTTCCTTCCAAGATTATTTCTTGCTGGAGTTATCCTAGCTTGTGCGGTGTTTGGATCTAAAATTGTTAAAAATATCTTAGATAGTACGTTTACTGCTTTTGATTTAGACGCAAAATTAGGTCTTCATAAGTTAACTGGATCTTCTGCTTCAGTTTCTAGAGTAATTACTACAACTTTATCTGCTTTAGTATTTTTATTTATTTTACCTTTAGCTCTTGATACTTTAAATGCTCCGTCGTTATCGGAACCTATTAAAGGAATTATTCTTGCATTTACTAATTTTTTACCAAAGTTATTAGGGGCCTTAATAGTGATGGCCGTTGGTCTCTTTATCGCTAAGATTGTTCAAGGAATAATTGCTGATCTTTTAAAAGTTGGTGGTGTTGATCAAATGCCTCAAAAATTAGGTTTAGCAAGTACAAATTCTTTTAAAGGAAAAAGCGTTTCTGATATTGGTGGATATGCAGTTTTTGCTTCAATAGCAGTAGCAACTATTTCAGCTTCAGTGAACATTTTAAATGTTCCATTTCTTTCAGAGATCTTTGTTGGTATTAACATTCTTTTCTTTAAAGTATTAGCAGCAATCATAATCTTATTAGTTGGTTCAATTGCAGCTAACTTTGCTGAGAAATCTTTAAATTCTAATAAAGGTGTTGCTAAAGCAGCTAAAATTGTAATTTTATTTCTAACAGGTGTTATGGCTTTAGACAGACTCGGAATTGCTAACTCAATCTCAAGTAATGGTTTCTTAATCATTATGAGCGCTTTAGGTATTGCAGTTGGAGTTGGTGGTGCCATCGCTATCGGTTTCGGTGGTAGAGATGCTGCTGCGAGAGTATTAAATAAGTTAATTAAATAATTTCTCATTTAATTACCAAATCTAATAATTAATGACTTTAGGCCCTAAAATTAACTTTAGGGCCTTTTTTTTGCGACAATCTTTAAATGAAAAAAACATCTATAGTAATTAAAAAATACGGTGCAGCCCAATCCTTAACAATCGAAGAATCTCAAATGGATACTTCACTTGAGGATAATGAAGTCTTAATAGAAGTTCACTATTCTGGAATAAACTTTGCTGACATAGTCATGAGATTAGGACTTTACCAAGACGCTCCTCCAAGACCTTTTATTCCTGGTTATGAAGTCTCTGGAATAGTTTTAAATATCGGTTCACAAGTTAAGGATATTAAAATTGGCGATAAAGTTTTAGCAGGGACTCGCTTTGGTGGATACACCAATGTTGTAAAAGCTAAAATGAGTCATGTCTTAAAAATCCCAGAAAATTACTCCATCGAGCAAGCTGCAGCTATTCCAGTAAGTTTTATGACAGCTTATTTGAGTTTATTTGAAATTGGGAGGATTAAAGAAAGTGATAAAGTCATGATTGACTGTGCCACTGGTGGAGTTGGATCAATTTGTTTGCAGATGCTCCAAAAAGTTGGCTGTTTGACCTATGGTATATCATCGACAAAGAAAAAATTTGATACCATTACTAAATATGGAGCCATACCTTTGCTAAGGAGTGAATTTAAAAATTTTTCTGAAAAAGATTTTAACTTTATTATTAATTCATCAGGATCAAGGGCTTCAACTAAAGAGCATATTGACCACCTTGATCTAGGCGGTCACCTCTTATATTTAGGAGTAAGTTCAATGATAGATAATGGAAAAAAGTCATACCTTAAATTACTTAAAGGTCTCATCACTGTCCCCTGGTTTTTATCTTTTAGTTTCATGATGAATAATTACACGATCTCAGGCATTAATGTTTTGAATTACTTTGATGATCCTAAATGGGCAGATAAAGGATTTAAAAAAATATTAGACCATACTTATTTAATTCCACATATTGGAAAAATTTATCCTTTTGATCAAGTAACTCAGGCCCATCTGGATTTAGAACAATCAAAGGCAGTGGGGAAACTTTTATTAAAATGGAAATAAGATCCTTCCGATTTAGCCTTAAAAGTTTTATAATTTATCAATGAATTCCAACCACTTAATGTATGAAAAATTATCAAAAATCTATGAAGGGGTTTGGTACCCATTATTTCAAAAGAGTTTTAAAAAAGTTTGTGGCCATATTAATAGTCAAAATCCTAAATCTGTTTTAGAAGTTGGAATTGGTCCCGGCTCTACGATCAAATTTTATGATCCGTCTATAAACTTAACCGGGGTAGATGTCAGTAAGCAGATGATTGATATTGCCCAAAAGAAAGTGGATAAGCATAATTTAAAAAATGTTACTGTTTTAACTACAGATCCAGACTCTTACCCTTTTGAAGAACAATCTTTTGATATAGCAGTTACTTTTTCGGTCGTCACCGTCGTTCCAGAGCCAATAGACTTTATAAAAAGTATTGTTGCTATGATAAAGCCTGGTGGTTATTTATATGTAGTCGGACATTTTCAAAAAGTAGACACGCACGAATTGTTAAAAAGTTTTGATCAATTATTCGATCCAGTTACGAAAAAGCTCATGGGATTTACCATGAAACTTAAGGAAGAAGACTTAAAGAAAATAAACAATATCGAATTAGTTGAAAAGTTCACTGCTACAAATATGCTTAATTTTCCATTTAATACTTGTTTAGTCTTTAAAGTTATATAAGTTGTAAGACCAAATTTCTTGTTAAACCATGTGTTTTACTCAAGAATTTAGTCATGACAAAAATATTCTTATTGCTCCTTATTTCTTCTCAAACTTTTGCAGGCTTTGGTCCACTTTCTGATTCAGGAATCCGAGGTAAGGCCTATAAAGAGATTATTAAAGATCTTAAAAACCTTGAATCTAAACTACCAAACTACGTAAAAATTATTCAATACGGTGAGTCTGAAAAAGGCACTCCCTTGTTTGTCGCTCGTTTAGGTCAACCTAGAGCTGGGGCAAAAACAGTACTGATATCTGGAGCAACTCATGGTAATGAATATCTAAATATTGCCGATAGATTACCAACGTTTTTTTCTAAAATGAAAAGAGCTAAGAGTTTCAAAAAACTAGTAAGTAATAAAGTGATCTACATCGTTCCCATTTTTAACCCAGATGGATACACAGCTATCAGAAGAGAAAACTCAAATCGTAAAGATCTCAACAGAGACTTTCCTCTCATGAGTCAAAACAAAGTCAGACTTACTCAAAATGAAACGAAATATTGGGTTAAGTTCTTAGAGCAGCAAGTTCAAAAATATGAACTGGATGTTAAACTAAGTGTTGATTACCATTGTTGTTATGGAGCTCTCTTATTTCCTTGGGCCTATACTCGAGATGTAAAATTAGAACCTGAAGATCTAGTAAGGCATAATCAATTAGGCGAACTTATGAAAGATGAAATCGATAATAGATATGTTTATGGAAGCACTGGAGATATTCTTTGGTATACAGCAGCAGGTACTTCCAAGGATTATTATTACGATAAATTCAAGGCCTTATCAGTTACTTTTGAAGGTGAGTTTAAAAAAGAAAATCTTAAATATGATAAGCATCAGAAATGGTGGTTGAGGATTTTGAAGAATCTTTGATTGAGAAGCCTAGCTTTTTTGGCAAGAACACTTATTATCAATTGAAAAAATAATCCCAGCTATCAGTCATAAATCCAAAAATGAGTGAGCATATGTTTTAGCAATAAAATATGAAAAACATCAACAATGGTGCTTAAGAATTCTCAAAAATTTACAAATACTTTAAAGTCTCTATGAGAACCATTTAGTAACAAGCTTTTAAACCTATTTTGCAATCATTCATTGGCTGACATGAAGCGACGCTTTTAGGATTACTTTTATCCAATTTACAACAACACTGACCTACACCTGTACACTCTACTCCTGAATTACAAGGGAAGCCATTAGGTGTATTTCCTCCTGTTGTTTCACATGTTCCATTATTACATATTAAGCTAGCATTATCACATTGGATTCCAGTAGGACAACACACTTGACCTAGTCCTCCACATATTGGTGGATCTACGCAGTTATTATTATTACAAACTTGAACTCCAGGACAAGTTGGGAAACAAACATTTGGATTATCGGTCGGACAACTTCCACTAGTACAACTGTCCTGACCATCTGGACAAACTACACAACTAGTTACACTTGGATCACACGTTGATCCTCCACAATCTATAGTTGCTGGGTCTTCACAAACATTATTATTACAAACTTGAACTCCAGTACAATCAGGGAAACAAATATCTGGATCATCTGCTGGACAACTTCCAGTATCACAACTTTCTTGACCATCAGGACAAGTTTCACAGCTTGTCACACTTTGATCACACGTTGTCCCTCCACAACTTAATGGATCCACACATGAATTACTTTCACAAAACTGAGGAGGAGTACAAGCAACTGAAGGACAAGTCGTCGGATTTTCTATACATTGAGTTGTCGTTGTTCCCGTACAAGTACCACAACTTGTCGTTCCATCTTCCTCAACACATGTTCGTGATTGTTCTATCCCTTCCTGACCACTTCCGGCGGTACAAGTTCCCGTATCTTCCCATGCACCATTCCAAGAACAAACTGGAATACACTCTGGTTCTCCAGATTGAGAAGGACATTCACAAAGATCTCCTGAAGCTGGAGAACAGATACTTGCAGCACTACAAGTTCCATCTATACATTCAGCTGAGTCAGTACATGCTCCACAAGCAGCAACACTAGCAGTTAGTTCACAAATATTTGCATTACAACTTAAACCTGTACTACAACTATTTCCAGGGCAACAAGGTTGTCCTTGCGCTCCACATGGATTACAAGTTCCGTTATCACAAAATGCACTAGTATCAGCACATGTTCCACCAACTCCACCACAACACGCTTGTCCTGTTGCTCCACAATCCCCACATGTACCACCTTGACACTCAAGAGGCGGGGTACATGAATCTGGAGCACAGCAAACTTGACCAGCATCACCACAATCTATACATGTACCACCAACACATTCACCAGTTGTACAATTATCTCCCGGACAACAAGCTTGACCAGGATCTCCACACCCAACACACGTCCCCATCAATCCACCAGATCCATCTGGTTGACAGTTTTCATTCGCTGCACACGCAGGATCACAACATGGGGAAGCAGTACATGTTGCTTCATTAAAAGTACACACTCCAGCAACACAATGATGTGTTGTAAAATCACAAGGTAAACATGTTAGATCTGGCTCACAAGTTCCATTGACGCAATGAAATCCATCCTCACAATCTGGCGTACATACCAAAGGCGAACAAGTATTAGTGGCTGGATCTTCACAAAATGTTCCTGCTGGACAGTCAGGAGTACAAACCGTCGGTACACAAACCCCTTTATCACAAGTTTCTGTTGCTAAACATTTAGGGTTACAAGTTTTATCTTTACATGTTCCTCCTACACATACTTGTCCAACCGCACAGTTAGGGTCACAGTCAGGATTACCAGGACAAGTAATAGAAGGATCACTACAATCACATGTTTCAACATCTTTAATGGTTCTCGTTAAGTCTCCAGTCTCATAGTCACATTCATCACCACACTCTCCTTGCGGCCGCGTAATTTCAAAATAATGATTTCTATCACAATCTACTGGATTACCATCTGGTTGACATTGCTCGCAGACTATTTCAGTTTTATTATCATTTCCGTCGCAATCTCCGTTTGGGATTGCAATAGTTGTTTCTCTATAATGAACTTTTCCTTCTACAGCTTCTTCTACATTAGCATCGTTACACTTTACTCCACACTCATTGGGGGCCGTTTTGTTAACCGAGACCCACTTGTCAGGACATTTTTTACTAGTTGAACTAACACAATCACAAGTTAATTGATGAGTAAGATCCGGTCCACCTGGGTTAGATGGTTCAGTAACTGCATCGACAGAATCTTCAGGAACAGGGATTGGAACATTCACCACTTTCTCTTGTTGCCATTGATTAACACAATCAATAACTGGTTCTATTAAATTACAAAATGAAGTATAACAACCAGTTGAAGGATTAAGAGTCAATCCAGTTTCAACGATACATGCATCATCTCCGCAACTGGCCTCTGCTGGTTCTGGACATGGTGGAGGAGGCGGAGGAGGCGGAGGAGGCGGAGGTGAAGTATTTCCTCCAGTTGTAGAAGTATCTCCTCCAGTTGTAGATGATGGAGAAGGATCATTATCAGATACAAAAATATGACCAATATCAGCAGGTTCAAGCTCTTTACACTTTAAGCCAGTTTCTGTGAAACCAATAGGGACTTGTCCAGATGGACACTTTGCTATCGTCTCGTTGGGTTTAACACCTTTTTGTGTACATTCAAAACTATAGCGCATGAAGTTGGTATCAGTTGCAGCTGGATCTACTACTAAATTCATCCCACTAATGAATCCACCGTTAGCCTGAAAATCATCAAATTCTGCTATACATTCCTGTTCAGCAACGGCAGGTGGCATGACTCGATTTTTACATT
>ENA-ORXM01000616-ORXM01000616.1-marine-metagenome-genome-assembly--contig:-NODE-616-length-59848-cov-127.393385_pt1 | contig 59848 bp, 47 predicted proteins | sample MGYA00237867_ERZ511480 | MGnify/ENA primary metagenome ERZ511480 (study PRJEB26309, sample SAMN06266103) | marine metagenome | isolation source: Algal blade | place: United Kingdom:Sidmouth, United...
ATACCCAAGTATTTGTACAGATTATGACCTAAAAGTGCTAAAGTCATATCAGCTTGACCAACAGTTCTCTTACTTCTAAATTTATTTACTACTACTGAACATGCCTCTTTAGAGCTTCTCTAATAGAATAATGAGCCTTGTATCTGTAAGATTTAGAATGCGATGAGGCTGCATGCTCTCAAATCTTATCACCTCATTATACGATAAGTCAGTACCAGATAGAGTCTCTTGTATCTGGCCTGAAGCTACGATGATTGATTCAGGTTCTGCGTGATAGTGGGTATCAAAGATGGTCCCCTGCTTAGAATAATTGAGCAGAACTCTGAACTTATCGAAGTCGATATTACTGATGGCGTCCTTAAAAACGTCCTCTTCTTCGTTGATGAGATGATCTGATGATATCAGGGAGCGGTCAAAGATTCCTGTTTTTATTTCTAAGTACTTATCCGTCGGAATATCAATAAGGTCCCAATTGACGAAATCACCTTTACTATTGAGTACAGATAAATTAATGGGCTGCCCCATATTTGATGTAGTGATAATAGAATTTTGACTTTTTAATAGCTCTATTTGTTCCTGCTTTGAGTTGATTATCTCGTCCTTTAGAGCTATGACTTCCTTAAGTGAGTCTATAGTAAAACGTAACTGCTTGACAGATTCTCCACTAACATCGGCATCTGATTTTCTAATTTCATATTCTGAAATATTCTTAATCCTCTTGATCAAAATGGAAGCTTGAACATAGCTTAGCCGCTCCTTATAATTTTCTATCCGACTCAATCTGCTGCGACTTACTTGAAGCATTTCTGCCAATTCTGCTTGGCTCATACTTGTATCCTTTCGAAGTTGTTTTAGATCAAACTCCCTGTAATTTACTGGCATAGCGATTCTATGATTAGCTTGTTCGTCGCTAAGATGTAGATTATTTCTTTAACGCTGCAACATGTGAGCTATATTCAATAAATACTGCATCTCGAATTATTATTGTACGATATATGTGACTCTAATGTAATAAAATGTTATATTTAGTCAGTGTTTTGTTTGATTCATGTTTAAATAGCTTTTGTAAAATAAAGCAATTCAAAGTTTGTTTTTTAAATTGGTTAAAGGTTGGTTTGTGTTGCCAGCCTTTTTTTTATAATCCAAAATAAGGTTTTTCCGTCTCATTAGCTGACAAGCGATGTACTTCATTCTTGGATGGACTAAGCAGTAGAAGACGGTAGAAAAATCCATTTTATTTGTTTGACTTTCTCTGTAGTTAGATAAATTCAAATGAGTCTTTGCTAAATTCAAAGAGGGAATCATCTACACCATACTTAGGAAGCTAGCCGCAAAACTTCGTTACTCTGTTTATTTCGGTATCACAAAATATATTGTTTTCATCCTCAAAGACACTTAGGTACTCTCTACCGCATGAGTCATATAGATCGTCAAGGATTAAGGCCATCAGTCCTTGGTTATTGTCCCACGTGTAGCACCATCTTATAGATAGCTGCCATCAGTATTGATTAGATCAAAAATGCTCTTATCAAGGGTAAATTCTTGAAAGCTTCGTCGAGTTATTTAGCCTACTACGATTATCATAGTCGGCTCTCCTCCAAAACCAGACGCTGACGTGACTACTGAGCTATATATGTAGTCATCACCATTTACGTCTTCTAAGTTCTACCATGATTTGTGACTATGCTGAATGAGGCTGAAGTTAAGCTACTCACTACCAGGCATGTTTGCTTCAAATATTGATTAAGTGTGCTAAAAAAAGACAAATCAGAATTATGCAATGGCCGAGCATGGTCGCATAGTATCGTAATGGCATACTTATGGAGTTCGTACGATTAATATTAAAAATACCCATATGTATTACTAAGGTTCTTAAGTAGAATGCTATTTGTTGGCACTATAACCTTGAATTATAAATGAAAGTGTCACGAATCAAATTCTCACAGAGTCTTGCTACATTTGAGTCAGTTAAATAACAATCATCATCATGTCAGACAAGAAAGTCATTTTCGCCATGGAAGGCGTCACTAAGGTGTATCCTCCAAGTAAGCAAGTGTTAAAGAATATTTGGCTCTCCTTTTATTATGGAGCAAAAATAGGAGTCTTAGGTCTGAATGGTTCTGGTAAATCTAGCTTGTTAAAGATAATAGCAGGCCTGGATACTAATTATCAAGGTAAGGTCACCTTTGACAAGGAATACAAAATAGGCTATTTAGCTCAGGAGCCAGAGTTAGATGAATCCAAAACAGTGAAAGAAATAGTGCAAGAGGGTGTGCAACACATCGTCGATGTAGCCTCTGCCTACGAGGCCATTTCTAATAAGCTGGCAGAGCCTATGGATAATGATGCTATGATGAAGCTAATAGAAGAGCAGGGTGAGCTGATGGAGAAGATGGATTTTTATAATGCTTGGGAGTTAGATCACACATTAGAGTTAGCTATGGACGCCCTTCGATGTCCACCTGATGATGCTAAGGTATCTGTCTTATCTGGAGGAGAACGCAGAAGGATAGCCCTATGTAGATTATTACTGAGTAAGCCAGATATACTGCTGCTTGATGAGCCGACTAACCACTTAGACGCGGAGAGTGTGCATTGGTTAGAGCAGTTCTTAAAGTCTTTTCCTGGCACGGTGATCGCAGTGACCCACGATAGATACTTTTTAGATAATGTAGCGGGATGGATATTGGAGTTAGACAGAGGTGAAGGTATACCATGGGAGGGTAACTATTCTACATGGCTGGAGCAAAAATCTATACGATTAGCGCAAGAGGAAAAAGCAGAATCAAAAAGACAGAAGATATTAAAGAGAGAATTAGAGTGGAGTCGATTAGCTCCGAAAGCAAGGCAAGCAAAAGGTAAAGCTAGACTGAGTGCCTACGATTCTCTTAGTGCGCAAGAGGCAAAAGAAAAGGAAGCAAATCTCGAAATTTTCATTCCATCAGGTCCGCGTCTTGGTGATGTCGTCATCGAGATTGAGAATGTGACAAAATCTTATGATAAGCGAGTATTAATAGATGGGATGAATCTATCAGTACCTAAAAATGCCATAGTGGGTATCATCGGTCCTAACGGGGTAGGTAAGTCCACACTCTTTAGGATGATCATGGGGGAGGAAAAGCCTGACAGTGGCACAATCACCATAGGTGATACTGTGCAGCTGGCCTACGTCGATCAGTCACACAAGGATCTTGTGCCTGGTAAGTCCATCTACGAGGTTGTGAGCCAAGGACACGATATTATTGAAGTGGGTAATGTAGAGGTAAATGCGAGAGCTTATCTGAGCCGATTTAACTTCATGGGGGCTGATCAACAAAAAAATGTAGATGTGTTATCTGGTGGGGAGCGTAATCGCTTACATCTGGCCATGACGCTTAAAGAAGGTGGTAATGTCCTTTTATTGGATGAACCTACTAATGATATAGATGTCAATACACTCAGAGCCCTGGAGGAAGCTATAGAGAATTTTGCAGGATGTGTTTTAGTCATCTCTCACGACCGGTGGTTCATAGATCGCTTAGCTACTCATATACTATCCTACGAAGATAATGGTGCGGTGGTATTTTACGAAGGTAACTTTAGTGCATTTGAGGCAGCCAAGAAAGAAAGATTAGGGGATGTAGCTCCTAAGAGGCCGCGATTTAAGAACTTGTTGTAGCTCAGTAGGGGTATTCAGAAGTAAAGCATAAACACATTTTCTTTAGATGCAAAGCTTACTTGCACTCGCCGTGCAGTCCTTACTGCCCACCCGTACTCAGTGGTACGGTTCCTTCTTTATCGTAGATACATTTAGAATCTATGATTTCCGACGTTGTCGGAACCATTCAGTCTTAATTGCAAAAAAAGTAAGCATTCCGATAGCTATCGGAAGCTATGCCAGCTAATGCCAACCCACCCGAGGAAAAATCCTCGGTTCCTTCATTATTCAATGTCCATTTGGGACATTGAATTCCCTACAGGACCATTCAGTCTTGGGTACCTGGCAGGCAGCCGCCACTTCTAAAAATACCTTTACGATTCTAAAGAGATTTTTACAAATAAGACCTTATTCATATGGGAAGTTTAGTCTATTAATTGACAGTCTTGAATTTGATTTGAACACGTTAACCCTGAATTGTTACCTCGCTTTTAAGGGCTTTTGACAATAAACGGGGTAACGAATCTAATCCAGATAAAAAGCAACCTAAAAGGTATTTGACAGCATTAAATTATACCCAAGTATTTGTACGGATTTTGACCTAAAAGTGCCAGAGTCATATCAGCTTGACCAACAGTTCTCTTACTCCTGAATTTATTTACTACTACTGAACATGCCGAAATTATTAATTATGCTGCTCTAAAAATTCAGACGGAACTGTTACTCTTTGAACATAATTCTCAAAGAAAATGAGGGTCACTGTAAAATTGCTTGTCATGATTTTTGCTTAAATTATCGCCAACCGAAACCTTTCTCTATTGCTCTTGCTATTACTTCGTATTGGACTACAATCATATTATAAACACGGCGCAACAATGTTTACTTCTGAATATGAATATCTAAACTACCGGACGGATTTCACGTGTTCTATCTTTTATCTACAAGAGTACAATGTTCGAAGTACCTCCCGTCGTGGTTTAATCACTCAAGAAATTACATCCAGGTCGAGACCAGCATAATAGCCAGTATCGACATCATTCACATACTTAGTGTAGTAGGTAATCTGTCCTACGTGATATGAAAAATGCTCAGCCACGTGCACCAGAATGCTAATCACATTTTCATCGAAGCCTTGGACAGTCCGATCCTCAATCAGATCCATTGCAGTAATGCTGACCAGAACTGCTGAGACATCTTCTTCTAACGATTCTAATATACTAACTAAATAGCTGGTATCCAATGGGCCCTTTTCAGAGAACTCGGCAGCTCGCTCTCTGATATCTTCTTGTCCAGCTATCCCGGCTAATACGTACTGCCTGACGTTTCCACAGAGATGCATTACTAGATTCCCAACAGAGTTTACATTTGCATTATGCTTGTACCAAATCTGCTGCGAGGTGAGTTTCGATAAGCAAATTTTAATTCTGGCGCAGCCCTCGTCGAAAAGGCGCCGCTTTACATCTGCTACTAACAATTGCAGTACTTTATCTGCGTAGTTCATGATGTTAATATAATAGATTAATGCACCAATAAATATAAAGTTAGGATAATAGAAAAATGCTTTAGACCTCATTTAGCTGAATCGACCCGTGAAGCGACCACAGCTACTGCTAATCATGCCAATGTTCAACAGGACGATCCGTATAGGTATAACCATACGGTGAAGTAGAACTTTGTCACAGTTACATAATTTAATTTGATGTGTCTTTAATTAGCTACAGGCAGTAATGATAGATGTAATCGCTTAATACCCTGTAATGTTCTCTCCCTAGAATGCTGTTCTATCGTTATAGTATAAGTGCCCAATTGTTGGAGCCTCACCTCTTGCTGTAGATAAACTCTGAGGAGCCGATCATCCTGCAAGGGCCTACCTTGCCACGCTCCAGATGTACCTATGAATGGTATAGATATCTGATCCTCGACTATTTGACCATCAGGAAATGTGGTATTAATCAGGATGTATAAATTTTCGTAGGCGTAGGCCTCCTCATGCACAATATCTAGAATAATATCAAATGTGCTAAGGCTATCCTGCGAGGTAAAAGTAAACACCTGCTCATCATCATAAGCCCAACCATCAGAGGATAGCTCATAGGTCTGCTCATACAAAGGCTTCTCGCTACAAGCGATCAGACATATCAGCAGACAGAAGCATAAGCCAATCTTCATGATTCTGTGATGTCGAAGATTAATTAAAATAGTCTTTCATGCGCTCGAAAAAACCCTTGTCGGTCTTGCCAGGACTAGGTATGAAGTTTGGCGAATCCTTGAGCTTTGTCATGATCTTCTCTTCATCCTTTGTCAATTTCTTGGGTGTCCATATATTCACATTAATGAGCTGGTCCCCTTTTCCGTAAGCCTGAACAGATGGAAGCCCTTTACCCCGTAGCCTAAATATCTTACCAGCTTGGGTACCTGAAGGAATCTTAATTTTTACTTTCCCTCCTAAGGTTGGCACCTCTACAGATGTGCCAAGAGCGGCGTCAGCAAAATTAAGAAACAGGTCAAAAATAACGTTCTGATCATCTCTCGCTAAATGCTCGTGCTCCTTCTCTTGAATATTGATCAGCAAGTCTCCCGCTGGTCCACCGCTTTTACCAGCATTCCCATTACCGCGCATGGATAGCTGCATCCCTTCCTGAACACCTGCGGGTATTTCTATTTCCAAGACTTCTTCAGAATACTTTCTCCCCTCACCCTTACAGCTGGTACAATTAGCCGTGATGGACTGGCCCGAACCATTACAGGTGGGACAGGCGGCAGTGGTCTGCATCTGGCCTAAAAAAGTACTTTTTACCTGCCGCACATATCCAGAGCCATTACAAGTGCCACAGGTCTTGACCGAGGCACTATCTTTTGCTCCAGAACCATTACAGCTATCACATTCACTTTGCTTTTTGACTTTTATCTTCTTAGTGACTCCTTCGTCTATTTCTTCTAAGGACAGTGCTACCTTAATCCTCAGATTAGAGCCACGCTGTCCCCGGGCTCTGGCCCCGCCTCTACGCGATCCGCCACCGAAAAAACTTTCGAATGGGCTACCAGAATTACCAAATACATCACCGAACTGCTCAAAGATATCTTCCATAGTCATGCCACCCCGAAATCCTCCTCCTCCGCCCATATTCTGGTCGACACCAGCATGACCATAGCGATCATATCTGGCTTTTTTGTCCTCGTCACTTAATATTTCGTAAGCCTCAGCAGCCTCTTTAAACTTTTCCTCTGCCTGCTTGTCATCGGGATTACGATCAGGGTGAAACTTCAGCGCCACTTTCCGATATGCCTTTTTAATTTCAGCCTGATCCGCGCTTTTGTTCACGCCCAGTATTTCGTAAAAATCTCTCTTCGCCATGTTATTTTATTATTGTCGGTCCTGCGTTACTATCTGTTGATGTTCATTTACCCACGACCACTTTAGCGTGCCTAATTATTTTGTCTTTGAGCAGATATCCACTTTCTATGGTATCTATAACTTTGCCTTTCATCTCTTCTGAGGGAGCAGGTATCTCTGTGACTGCTTCGTGCAGTTCTGGATCAAATGGCTCGCCTGTAGAGGTCATCGCTTCAAGACCTTGCGCTTTCAGGGTAGAGTGTATTTTATTGTAAATCATCATGACACCCTCAGAAAAATATTCTTCAGTACCCTCATCATCCGCGCTCTTTTTAGCACGGTCAAAATCGTCTAATACTGGTAGCAGAGCTTTGACCGTCCCTGATGAGGCAGTCTTCATATAGTCGATCTTTTCTCGCAGCGATCTCTTTTTAAAATTATCAAACTCCGCGTATAGTCTTAGGTATTTGTCCTTTGACTCTCCTAACTCCTGCTTCAATTCCGTGATCTCGTCATGCAGTTTTGCTGTCTTTGAACCTCGCTTCGATGACTTCTTTTTTTTATCATCTTTTGCATCGGTATTTTCTAAATCTTGTTGATTCTCTAAATCCTTCTTAGCCATTTTAAAATATTTACGTAACACCTTCAATAACATGCAATATCACTGCCATTCTTAATGGTGCGACATATTGTCATGAATAAGGCAAAATCTATGTTTAATTTGGCTGAAAATCAATTTAATCTGCCAGAAAGGAGGCGATCCATATCTTCAGTTGTCAGGTCCACCCCGATGATCTCACCAGCTGGATTAATCAGAAATTTGGTCGGTATCTCTGTGACATCATAAGCGCTGGCGATATCTGAAAATCTAACAAATTTAACAACTTCTTCAATCTGGTATTTCCAACTAAACCCAAATCTTTGGGCGGCTCTCAGACTGGCATTTTCTTTTCTCTCCAATGCTACAGTCACTACCTCAAAGCTCTCTGCTCCTTCGAATGATTTACCTTGATACTTCTCATACAGGGAGACGATCTTTGGACTATCCTTGATGCAAGGTCCACACCAGGACGCCCAGAAGTCAAGCAGCACATACTGTCCCTTGAGATCTTCTAAGGCAAATGCCTCTCCCGTCACCAGATGAGTCTGGATAGCAGGTGCAGCAATACCGTGTTCTACTTCAGGGCTACTGAAAAATTGCTGATAGCCAAAAAAAGCGATGACTATTAGAAGTATGACACTTATGATTTTATTAAACATGTCTGAATTTCTTTACTATGATATTGTGATCCTACCCTAAGAAATGATGAACTAGCATAAAGAGTTCATCCGGCTGCTGTGCATGAACCCAGTGTCCAGCTCCTTCTACCCTCTTCATAGTAGCACGAGAGAATCTTTCGTTTATCATGAGGACATCTTCTTCTAAAATATAGTGCGACTCCGCACCCTTAATAAATAGAGTGTCATGATCTATCACTGTACCATGCAAGACCTCGGTCATGATCGCTGGGTAATTAGCCCGGAGTACCTCAAAATTAGCTTGCCACATATAGCCTCCTTCTGGTCGTCTGGTCAGGTTTTTCATTAAGAAAAGTCGGACTCCCTTATCCATGATCGTACCAGAAAGCTGGATATCTACTTCCGACCGACTTTCTATGCAGTCCAGATCCACATCCGCTATTGCTTTAAAAATTGCCTCGTGGCCACCGTCATACGCTTTAGGTGCTATGTCTACGATTATTAGCTTATCAACCATATGACCACATTGCTCGCAGAATACCATAGCCACCTTACCACCCATAGAGTGTCCCATGACATGAGCCTGGCTAAGGCCTCTCTCGGACATAAATCTTCTGATATCGTCAGCCGCCTCGGCATAGCTGAAGGAGCTGGTGTGAGGAGATTTACCATGGTTCCTGATGTCTAGCAAGTAGACTTCATAGTGCTCGGCGAATTGTCGCGCGAGCGTCTGCCAGTTATCCAACATCCCAAATAAGCCGTGAAGAATGATTAGTGGTCGACCTTCTCCGAATGATTTGTAATTTAGCCGTACAGTCATGATCGAATAAAGAAAACAAATTCTACTCTAAAAAAGTTATTTGACTGGTTATAAATCAGCGACCAAGTTATATGGCATTTAAATTGACCTCAGAATATAGCCCGACAGGAGATCAGCCTCAAGCAATCACGAAACTTGTGCAAGGCATCAATGCACAGGAAGGACAGCAGGTCCTCCTCGGTGTGACTGGTTCAGGGAAGACTTTCACGGTAGCTAATGTTATAGCTCAAGTGAATAAGCCTGTGTTAGTACTGACTCATAACAAAACACTTACAGCTCAACTATACGCAGAATTCACAGAATTTTTTCCAGATAATGCGGTGGAATATTTTGTGTCCTATTACGATTATTATCAACCAGAAGCCTATATCACCTACTCTGATACCTACATAGAGAAGGACCTATCAATTAATGAGCAGGTGGATAAATTAAGACTCCGCGCCACCTCCTCCCTCCTCTCTGGCAGAAGAGATATCATCATCGTAGCCTCCGTATCCTGTATCTATGGCATGGGTAACCCAGAGGATTATGCTGATAGTATTATCAGAATCGAGAAAGGTCAGGTCATCAGCCGCAATAGCTTCCTCTATAGTCTGGTGGCAAGTCTCTATTCTAGATCTGAAACAGACTTTAAGCGAGGTACCTTTCGAGTGAAAGGGGACACAGTGGATATTCACTTACCTTACGTGGACTACGGTTACCGCGTCATTTTCTTCGGAGATGAAATAGAGCAGATAGATCAAATAGAGCTGGAGTCTGGTAAGCGGATCACGAGCTTGGATCACGCCGCTATTTTTCCAGCTAATCTATATGTCGCTCCTAAGGATAAGCTGCACGGCATCCTACGACGAATAGAGGACGAGCTGGAAGAACATGCCAAATTTTTTGAAGCTGAAGGTCGATTTTTAGAAGCGAAGCGGGTGAAGGAGCGGGTGACCTTTGATCTCGAGATGATGCGTGAACTGGGATACTGCAATGGCATAGAAAATTATTCCAGATTTTTCGATGGCCGAAGGCCTGGCTCAAGACCCTTCTGTCTGCTGGACTACTTCCCTGACGACTACCTGATGGTCATCGACGAGAGCCATGTCACAATACCTCAAGTCAGAGGTATGTGGGGAGGTGATAGAGCCAGAAAAATTAATCTGGTCAATTATGGATTCAGGCTTCCCTCTGCGCTAGACAATCGGCCGCTCAACTATGACGAATTTGAAAGCATGATCAATCAGGTCATCTATGTTAGCGCTACGCCTGGAGACTACGAGCTCGACCAGACCTTAGGAGAAGTGGTGGAACAAATCGTCCGGCCTACAGGTCTCTTGGATCCTCCCATCGATGTGCGCCCCAGTCTTAATCAAATTGATGACCTACTGGAAGAGATATCAGGAAGAATAGATCGAGAAGAGCGAATCCTGGTAACTACCCTGACCAAACGCATGGCTGAAGAGCTGACTAAGTACTTACAGAAATTAGACATTAAAGTGAGGTATATTCACTCAGAGGTAGATACCCTTGATCGAGTGGAAATCATCAGAGATCTAAGGCTTGGAGAGTTTGATGTGCTGGTGGGCGTAAATCTTCTTCGTGAGGGTTTAGACATACCAGAAGCCTCGCTCGTGGCTATTTTAGATGCTGATAAAGAGGGCTTTTTAAGAAATGCGCGATCACTGACTCAGACCTCCGGTAGAGCAGCCCGTAATGCCAATGGTTTGGTGATCTTCTACGCGGATAGTGTGACTGACAGCATGCAGATTACCATAGATGAGACGAATCGGAGACGAGCTATTCAAATGGCCTATAATGAGAAGCATAGCATTGAGCCGACTACTATATTTAAATCGAAAGAACAGATCATTAATCAGAAGTCAATCTTAGACATTCGTGGAGGTAAGAAATCCAGAGCTTATATAGAATCAGACGAGCCATCTATAGCTGCAGATCCTGTGGTCAATTATATGGATAGAGATCAGCTGGAACGTTTAATGAAAGAAACGGAACACAAGATGAAAAAAGCAGCTAAAGAACTGGATTTCATCTCTGCAGCTCAGCATCGGGATGAATTATTTGCTCTAAAGAAAAAAGTAAAAGCTTCGGTATTATAAATAATTAAAAAACCATGTATTACATCGTCAACTACAAGCTCCATCAACAATATATGGAAAGAAGAACGCCGCACAGACCAGCGCACTTTAAATTACTAAAAGAATATATCGCAACTGGTGAATTGCTAATGGGAGGCGCCTGTGATGATCAGCTAGACGCCATCATCATCTTCCGCGTAGAGGACATCGCTCGCATACATGACTTTATTGAGGTGGATCCTTACATTAGCCACGAGGTAGCTGTATCTTATACGATTAGGCATTGGAATATGGTGACTGGGGAAGTTGTGCACAGTAGTCTGATCTGATAGCATATTCATAATCTCACCATCTACATATCTCGTCACGTTGTTACCTTGTCGAATTGTCAATTCAGTGCGCTCTTCTTTTAATGCCCACAACTATAATCTTAGGCTTTTCTATAGGACAGCCCGCTTTCAGCGGGCAAGCTAATGTGAAGTAGATAAATACACACCACAATTAAGTCAATATGGCCTCTCGGATTAAGCCATTCCAGCTTAGATAATGTTAATGATTTTATCAAAAATTAGGGTTCGTACTCGCATCGAGTGAAGCCGATACTCATTATGAATTTTCTATCATTATCCAGTGGATTCGCAGAGTACCGCTTTTAGGACATACACATCTAGTTAAATTGAACTTGGCTGAGCCCTGTGTAACTTAGCATGTCAAATGTCTACACCGTAATCTGTTCTGTACTGAAATACCCTATTAACATAAATCTGTGCGGTCCACCAAACATATTCCCTATAGCTTGTAATTTGTACCTAACTACCCATTACAGAAATAGTATATATATTATACATATCGATCATGCAGCCGGCGAGTAAACTCACTTTAATCAATCAGCTCTTCGTGCTTCAAGTGCTGGTCTAAGAATGCGAGAATACCGCTCCATCCCTCTATCTGATTTTCTTTCTTTCGGAAGCCGTGACCTTCATCCTCAAATAAAACATATTCTACGGGGACATCATTAGCACGCATGGCGTCGACCATCTCATCGGACTCCACCTGTAATACTCTGGGATCTTGTGCACCTTGTAGCACCATGACAGGATGCTTAATTTGGTCCGCATGAAATAAAGGAGAGATCTCACGCAGCCTGATAGAATCTTGAGAATATGGATCGCCCATTTCAAGATATAACGCGTCTTTGAAGGAAGCCCACCAGGGTGGTATGCTGCGCAGTGTCCTGATCCAATTTGTCACGCCAAAAATATTGACACCCACCTTAAATTCCTCAGGAGCTGCCGTCATCGCTTGCATCACCATGTAGCCGCCGTACGAGCCGCCGAGTATCCCGATGTTCTCTTTATCTACCCAGTCCAGGCTAGCGAGGTAATTTTTAGCTTCAATGCAGTCCTTCAGGTCTACATCACCATGCTTCTGGTCATCCATCTGGAAGAACGTCTTACCATAGCCACTGCTGCCTCGATTATTTACTCTCAATACAGCGTAGCCGTGATTCACTAAGAACTGGTACAGAGAAGAATAACTGTTGCGCGATTGGCCTCCTGGTCCTCCGTGCACTTGGACTACTGCTGGCACTGGATTCGTAGCACTGGCGTAATGAGGCTTATATAAAATAGCTGGTATATCTAAACCATCATAGGACTGATACCTGATCACTTTTCCTTGCACCAGATTCTCTGAATCGATTTCTTCATTGAGTGTCTTGGTGAGGCGTTTGACTTTTGCTGTATTGAAGTCATATAGATATAAGTCGCTGGTCGCTTTGGAGCTGCCTGCATAAAATGCCATCACGTTTTCACTGTCTGATATATTGACCGAGGTGATTTCCTGATCTTCGATGTCAGGCAGTGAGATTTCTTCACCTGTGCTGGTGTCAATAATTTTGACCACGGTCTTGGCATCTTGATTAATTCCAACCACTTGGTATTTACCAGTCTCTGAGAAATAGGCGTACCAGATGTCCCAGTCTTCTTCCATCACCTTTGCACTTTCACCTGTTGCCAAGTCATATTCCTTTAGGTAGCTGAATTCTCCACCTTCATCCGTGAGATAGTACATCTTCGTATCATCTACGCTGAAGTCAGCTACGCTGTGTGAGGCATTAGTCGCATTCAGCTTTTTTAGTTCGTCCGTCGATCTATCCAAAATAAATAAGTCTGCATCATTAGTATTAACAGACTTAGTAAATGCAATAAACCGCTCATCATCTGTCATTCCCCCAAAATTATAGCCTTCATCATTCTGATATAACATCTCAGAGCTATAATCATCAATGTTCATCTTATACAAATCAAAAAACTGAGGGTTTCGCTCATTAGACCCATAGTAGAAGTGCTGCTTATCTTCAGCCCATCCCATAAACATAGCCTTGGCTCCCTCTTTCACCGTTAACTCTCTCACCTCTCCATCCTCTGATCTCATGAAGATATGGTCAATCTCGTCACCATTGTCGTCACTCAGATAAAGGATTCGCTCATCATTGGGAAAGTAGCTGCTGGGCCTAATTGTTCGATCAGTCGATTCGGTCAATGTCTCTCTTTCTCCTGTCTCAATATCCACAGCGTAAGCATTGAAGATGCCAGACTCATCACTGCCAATCAGTAGCTTAGACTCATCTGGTGAGAATGAACTTCCAAAAACAGATTCGTTATCCATAAACTGGGCGATGGTATATTCTCTAAATTTTTGGGGCTGATCAGATTGGGATGGCTGGCAAGCCAATACGAGCGAAAGGATGAGCAGTATGAAGTAAGACTTTAGCATGGCAGTTAAATTAGTGAATGCTTAAAGTAAGCATATTAAATAGAAGAACTGATGAAAACTTCATTAGAACTTACCTGCTGAACCCTAATAAACAAGCCTATAGTAGACAACATAATGATCAACTCTTAAATGATTTGCCTGAGGCGCTATTGTATAATTTATTGAAGTATAATCGAAGTATATCTTAATCACCTAATGCATTTCAAAGGCAGATTGGCGTACTCCTGACCGCTGTACGCATAGGTAGAGAATCGTATCGGAGTCCTAATCAACCATATCATCAGCTGCACTCCTTAATACATTAATGGTGTATGATGATATAATTATTAGCATGTGAAAGCTCGCGCTGCGTAGCCTTACTATTTTTGCTTCTGTTTCTTTTTATATTTTTGAAATTGACGTAGAACCAATGGTCCAAACATCATCAACATTCTCATAATCATACGTGGTCTCATGGTATTATCTTTAGTGTTATGACCATAGAACGAGCAATTAGACACTATAAGTTCAAACTTTCTTCAGCATACTTTACTTCTTCCATCTCGTAGTCTCGTGCAATCTGATCATTTGATCGCGATTTGATAACCGCCGATGCCCTAAGCTTAAAGGCCCTCGGTCGCCTTCTTCCACGCAGATATGAGAAAGTGATTCATCCGTGCCATCAAGTAAGGGTATAGAGGTTTATACAATACTCAGATAATTTAGTTCTGTAAGACATCGTACATGGCTACCGACTCATCTAAAGTTATGAAAGGTATTAAATCATCAATTCATGCCAATATCCGCACTGGACTCTCCATTAAATACTTGACCTGCTGAAGAAATCTGGCAGCATCTGCACCATTAATGACGCGATGGTCGAATCCCAACGTGACAGTCAATATTTTTTGATTTAGATGATTTAACTTATAACGAGCTACGCCCAATATAGCCACTTGCGGCGCATTAATTATGGGAAAAATTGATGTTGATCCGATCGTTCCCAAATTAGAAATGGTAAAGCCGCCACCTTCTAAGTCACCCATAGAAAGTTTCTTAGCCTTAGCTTTTACTCCAAGATTAGATAGCTCATGCCCGATGTCATTCAGTCCCATCTGCTGAGTATCTTTGATCACTGGCACGAATAGTCCATGGTCCGTATCCACAGCAACGCCAATGTTGATCCTATCTCTATAGATGATCTCATGGGTAGCCATGTCTACGGATGCATTAAAGATGGTATATTTCTGCAGCGACTTGGATACGCATTTGACAATAAATACTGTCGTAGATAGTTTGATTTCTTCTTGCTCTGCATTAAGAATCTTACGCTGCTCTTCTAATGCTGTAATATCAATGTCCTCTGTCAGCCACGCATGAGGAATAGTCTGCCACGCCTGTGCCATATTAGTAGCGGTAGCCTTCATAATACCGCTCATCTTTACTTTAGTGACATCACCCCAGGCATGGCTAATGTCTAACTGCTTCTGCCTTGGCGCTGTGTCATGAGGCACATTCCTGATATGCGCCTTGATGTCTGCCTCTACTATGACATCACCAGTGAAGCTAACTTGGGAGATCTCGATGCCTAACTCTCTTGATAATTTTCTGGCTTTGGGCGTAGCTCTGAAGCTATTATCTTTTCTTCTGGGACTAAGTCGTTTTTCTGAAGCAACTGGTCTAACAGTTTGGACAGTTATTTCTTCGATTGCTTGAATTGGTTCGGAGGTTTTCACCTCAGGCTCCACAACTTTTGCTGCGTCCGTATTTCGTGAAGATTCAATGGTCAGAATGGCATCTCCTTCCGCTATTTCATCACCCTCTTGCACCATAATTTCTACTATGGTTCCCTCTGCATCACATGGTACCTCGGCGGTGACCTTATCGGTCTCTACTTCTAAGATCGTCTGATTCAGCGAGACGAATTCGCCAGGGCTCACGAGTAGCGATATGATGGTGCCGCTATCGACACTTTCTCCTAAGGATGGTAGCTTAATGGTGATGGTGCTCAATGGATAGAGGGATTTATTTTGGAAGAATGGATCTCGTGAGTTTTCATAAAGCTGCTGATCTCTTTCTCCTTGACCAAGCCCTTATGTTGTAGCTGCCTCATTGCTGCTAATACGATGTACTTAGGACTGATCTCAAAGTGATCTCGAAGATCGGCTCTGGACTCGCTGACACCATATCCATCTGTGCCTAGCACGTGATAATCTCGTGGCATCCACTTCGCTATACTCATACCCTGAGACTTCATATAGTCCGACACGGAAATAAAAACGCCATCTTCTTCACCGAATATACTTTCTATTAAACTAACATCATCAGCTTCTGCTGCTCCTAACAACTTTTTCCTTTCCAATTGAAGCGCTTCTCGCTCCAGCTCCAGGTAGCTCGGAACGGACCAAATGTCTACACTAATACCCATCTCTTCCAGCATCTGCTCTGCGGCGAATACTTGAGTCATGATAGAGCCTGATCCCAATAAGTGAACTTTCTTTTTATTCTTCGGCTCAGCGGACCGACTGAAGTTATATGCACCTCGTATCACATCTTCATCAGAAATACCTTCTGGTTGCGCTGGCATGACATGATTCTCATTAGTGACCGTGATGTAATAAAATATCTTTTCATTCTCATGGTACATACGATTGATGCCATCTCTGATGATGATCGCCAGTTCGAAGGCAAAGGAGGGATCGTAGGATTTCATGTTAGGGATCACGCTAGAGAGGATGTGTGAGTGACCATCCTGATGCTGTACGCCTTCACCGTTAAGTGTGGTCCTGCCAGAAGTGCCTCCGAATAAAAAGCCCTTACACATCATATCACCGCAGGCCCATATCATATCGCCCACTCGCTGAAATCCAAATATGGAGTAAAAAATATAGAATGGAATCATAGGCAATCCATGCAGTGAATAGGCAGTACCCGCTGCCATGAATGAGGCTATTGCCCCAGCTTCACAAATGCCTTCCTGGAGGATCTGACCGTCTGTACTTTCTCGGTAGTAGGCTAAGGTATCCGAGTCTACAGGCTGATACAACTGACCTTTAGGCTGATAGATACCCGCATGCCTGAATAGACCATCCAAACCAAAAGTTCTAGCTTCATCTGGAATGATAGGTACGATATATTTACCAAGTTCACTGCTCTTAAGAAGCTTAGAGATGATCCTCACCAAAACCATTGTGGTAGAAAGTTCTCTTTCTCCAGAGCCCTTCTTAAAGTCCGAAAAATGTGTTGTGTCAAGCTTAGGGATAGGTTGCGCAGGCTCTTTTCGCTCTGGTATGGAGCCGCCTAACTTTGATCGCCTGGATTTTAAGTATTGTATCTCGGGACTGTCTTCCTCTGGTATGTAGAATTTTGCTTTACTGATGTCTTCCTCGCTCATCGGAATGCCCAGACGTGCAGCCGCATCGATCCTTTCCTGAGGATTCATGTTTTTCTTCTGGTGGGTGGTATTTTTACCCTCACCTGCTTTACCCATCCCGTAGCCCTTAATGGTCTTCATGAGGATTACGCTAGGCTTACCGTTAGGTTTAGCTGCTTTATCGAAGGCCGCGTAGATTTTCTTATAGTCATGACCACCTCTCTTAATGGTCCTGATTTCTTCATCACTGAGCGACTGCATAAGTTTTTCAAGAGCTGGATTATCCTTCACCCAGTGATCCCTCACCTTCTCGCCTTCCAGCACAGAGTACATCTGATAGTCACCATCCAATGCTTTATTCATCCGATCTACCAGGATGCCATCACGGTCCCGCTCTAAGAGTTCGTCCCACTCGCTGCCCCAAATCACTTTCGTCACATTCCAGCCGGCACCTAAGAAGCTGCGCTCTAGCTCTTGAATTATTTTTCCGTTACCTCTCACTGGTCCATCCAGTCGCTGCAGATTACAGTTCACTACTAAGACCAAATTATCGAGCTGTTCTCTGACAGCTATATTAAGCGTGCCTAGTGTCTCTGGTTCGTCCATCTCTCCGTCTCCAACAAAGACCCATACCTTACCGCCATTCTTATCTTTCAGACCTCTATTTTCCAAATATTTTTGAAATCTCGCCTGGTAAATGCAGCTCACACCGATCAGTCCCATTGAGGCTGAAGGAATCTCCCAAAACTCGGGCAACCTTCTGGGATGTGGATAAGATGGTAGTCCGCCTTCTGGCTGTAGCTCCCTTCTGAAATTCTGAAGCTGTTCGACAGTGAGTCTCCCTTCTAAAAAAGCTCTGGCATATATACCTGGTGCAGCGTGCGGCTGAAAGGAGACTAAGTCGCCTCCATATGTTTCCGTTTTCTTTTGAAAAAAGTGATTGTAGCCGACCTCATACATACTTGCAGCAGAAGCGTAGGTAGCGATGTGTCCTCCTAATCCCTCTCCTGAGTCATAGGCCTGCAGTACCATAGCCATAGCATTCCATCGATTGATATTTTCGATTTTCTTTTCCAACTCAGAATCACCAGGATATTGCGGCTGATGACGTACGTTGATCGTATTAATATATGGCGTATTGAGGGCTTCGCCAACTAGCTTGACGCCACGGCGAATGGCGTGATCCCTGAGCGACTTGATGAGAGCGGCCGTCGTCTCTTCACCTAGATCGTCAATAATTTCGTCCAAGGAAGCAATCCATTCCATCTGTTCGATTTGCCAATGATTCTCGACGAGCTGAGCCATAATCCTATAATTTTGATAAAGTAAAATTAGTTAACTATATTGATAGTTAATAATGTTAACTATTATTTTGTTGTATTAGAATTTTATACAGCATAGCGGATAGATAGATATGGTGAGTGTTTTAGACCATTGTGATAGTCAATACTGGAGGTACTTACTTACCAACTTTTTTAGTTCTTGATTTTGCTGATAATGATAATGGATGGGTGGATAATACACAGTGCCAGCAATCCATCTGAAGCAATGATGTGGACTCTAAAGATGATACCAAATATGTTAATATATGGATTTCAGAATAATATAGTATCAGGAATAGTGAAAGGGCCAAGATGGGCTTATACGCTGACCTCATGATCAATTCAGGCTTGCAGTTGGAAAGTAAACTATACAGGGTTTGGTACATTCCTATGTGACCCGAACTTCACCATAGCAAGATGATTTGTGATATTCGCTAATAGCTTTTTGTCATAGTCTCTGGTACGACCAGGAGAAAGTCTGCTTGCCGCTGGTATTCTGGATCTAAGACGTCGATATTCGCTTGTTCCTCTGAACTAATTGCATATATTTTCAGCTTAGGCTTCGCCTGCTTTAGATACCAGATGATACCTTCTCCATCATTAGAATGGTAGCTGCCATTCAGGTGAAATATTAACTGACCTGCTTTATGACTACTAAGTATAGAGTGGGCCATGGTCGCGTCCTTTAGCGCCTGAGCTTTTGGTAGATTTTCGTTTGCATGACTTGGATCATCGAACATGTCCATCATCGACTTATATCCAGGAAGCTCTGAGTCGTAAGCCATCGGCAGGGGCGCTATCCATTCTTTCTCTAAGTCTGACAGGGAGTCAAGACTTTCTATGCCATGCTGGTAAACCTGGGTAGCATATCTTCGAGGTACATTGGAGGCGACAACCATCATGTCGCTTGATTTAGCAAACTCTATGATAGGCATGTAGTCCGTTTCATAATTTGACCATAGCCGGGCTGTACTGTCCAATGCGCTATAGTCGATGCTATCATTGAGATACCAATTCAACATTTCTTGATTATCTCGCTCGAACATTTCCATGCCAAGTATGATCTCCCTGCTCGTATCAAGATCAATCAGTAGCTCGTGCTCTAGCCAATGGCAAATCGGACTATTATGTAGCTCACCAAAAAGAACCACATCCGCCGTTCTAAGAGAGTCCAGCATCTGATAATAATCTACCTTGACACCCGCAGAGTCAAATAACTGATAAGCCTGTTTATGTTGACTATGAGCAATTTGACTGATCAACACAGTGCAAAGCATAATAAGTGAGAATCGAACATTTTCATTTGAAATCATAATATCTATTACTGCGTTTATATGACGCCAAGTTACCAAATAATCACCTCTGCTTTCTGATAGATTGACCAGACTGATAGTCAATTGTAAAACGATCAGGTTAAAGAAAATGCCATAGATTAAGGCTGATCAATTAGGCACCGATTAAAATAGGAAGAGTTCAGTCAGCCGTATCCATTTCCTGTAACCCACCAGACTTTGATTATAAATGTGATCCGCTGAAACTGTCATCCATTATGATCGGAGTAGTCAAGCTTCTTATCATATTTCTTATATTCTGATTCTTCTGGTCTCTTGCCCCTATTCTCTTTACGATCCGCTTTATCAAATTTGTATTGAGTAGTTAATTCAGCTGAGTCTCTATCTATGAGCTTCTCTTCCTGAGAGCCTTGAAAGCTTCAATAAGAGTCTAACTACCACAATCCATTAGCAAAATATATCCTTAGTTTTTTTAATTAAAAAGTAAGGTCGAGTCCGAGAAGGACAACCCGAATACACTATAAAAAGCAAAGTTAGAAATGTATAACGCGAATCATTTTCTCAAAAGCTGATAGTAGAAGCTAAACTTAGGGTTTATATCGTGCTTGATGCTATAAACTCTGATACTGATGCAACGTAACTGAGATATCTTGCATACTTACTAATAGAGATATCATACAATGAAAAGACGGTGTAGATATATTGTAGTTAAAAATATATGAAGGTTTTTAAGGGTGTAGGGTAACCTTCTACGTCTTAGGAATACATACTAATACAAAACGTACTTAAATGAAAATAATGATTAAACACGTGTTCAACCTAGAAGAGGGAAGCCCCGTTATGTTGAATCTCACAGAAAATACAACTATAGCTAATCTCAGAAAGGGAGAGTGGATAGGTGTCGTACAAGAAGAAGGAGACTACTTTGAGGTACTGACGAAGAAGGGCTATGGATGGATCAAAAAAGCTGCCTGTGCCATGAGCCAAGATTTGAGATTTGGACTGCAACAAAAGGGATTTTATACACCAGAAGTCATAGCTGCATAAGTCGTTCTTTTCTCCTAAGCACCTTCCAACTTAGCCAAACTTCTTACTGTCATATAGGATACCTTTCACTCCATCATAACCAGGCTTGATCCCTAAGTGCATCAGCGTCCTCTTATACGGATACTTTTTACTATCTATCACATACACCTTACACGCCACAGCATTCTGAAATTCAGGGTGCTCCTTTTTCCAGCAGTGTGATATCTCATAGACGGCTGCATTATAGGATTTCTCCCATTTTCTTCTGACCTCCATCTCTAAATAAATAATGCCTTTCTCAAATCTCAATAATTTGGAAGATAAGCCGTAGCCGACTCGGTAGTATATATCCTGAGTGATGTAGTGCTTTCTATTGATTTCCTCGATATTCATACACCCACGAAAAAGCAGAAATTATGCCATAAGGCTGTATGCAAAAGTGGGCCTACATGATATAATGAAAAATAGATTTGGATAAGTCATTGACAATGTATTCCTTACCTTACAATTCACTATAAAGTCACAATTTTGAAATTATGAAGAAGCGTCTGATCACCATTATCCTATCATCCCTCTTTTTATCAATGTTCGCTCAGTCTCCTCCACAAGATGACCCCAGAATTTATGATATCGTCGAGTCTGTGCGTGCAGATCGAATAGAAGAAGACATCCGAACACTAGCTGGATTTGGTACTCGGCATACACTCTCCGATACTATATCCACGACCCGAGGTATAGGTGCAGCCCGTAGATGGATTAAGTCATCATTTGATCAAATATCCACAGACTGCGGTGACTGCTTAGAAGTGTCATATCATCGAGGCATGGTTAAGGCGGGGGAAAGCAGAAGAATTCCAGATGACACTTGGATCGTGAACGTTATGGCCATCAAAAGAGGTAGCGTACATCCAAATAAATACATCATCATGTCTGGAGATATAGACTCGAGGGTAAGTGATCCACTGGATGGTACTTCTGACTCACCTGGCGCTAATGATAATGCTTCAGGTATGGCAGGGGTGATAGAAGCCGCAAGAGTACTATCTACTTATGACTTTCCTACGAGTGTCATCTTCCTTGGTCTGAGTGGAGAGGAGCAGGGGCTCTTCGGTGGTAAGCTATTAGCTGCTGATGCCAAGGCTCAGGGATGGGATATCATAGGCGTGATCAATAATGATATGATAGGCAATATCAAGGGCATTGATGGCGTCATAGACAATACTACTTTCAGAGTGTTCTCTGAGCCGACACCGCCTAACAGTGATGAGCAGCAGTCCACCTGGAATCGCTTCTATGGTGGTGAGGTCGATGGTCCATCTCGCCAACTTGCAAGATATATACACCGGATGACTAATAAATACATGACGAATCTCAAGGCCACTATGATCTATCGATTAGATCGGTTTGGCAGAGGCGGCCATCATCGACCATTCAATGATGAAGGATTTGCTGGAGTCAGAATCATGGAGACACACGAGAACTATGTCATGCAGCATCAAGATATTCGGATTGAGGATGGCGTCGCATACGGTGATGTGATAGAAGGTGTCAATTTTGATTACGCAGCTAAGCTCACTGCCGTGAATGCCATCGTACTGGCAGCCATTGCTTGGGCGCCAGCTGATCCAGGATTAGTCATGATCGGGGGAGCCGTGCAGCCTTCTACCAGACTAAAGTGGGATGAGGTAGAAGATCCTCATCTAGCTGGCTACAAGGTCTACTGGCGAGAGACGACTAGTCCTCAGTGGGAATACTCTAGATACGTCGGTATGGAGACCGATGTGACACTGAAGAATATCATCATCGATAATTATTTATTTGGTGTGGCATCAGTCGCTAAGGATGGACATGAGAGCGTAGTGGTCTACCCAAAAACGCTAATTCCACGGAGATAACTCAGCTTTAACTCCACTCCATTAATGATATGACCACGGTATGCTAACATTCTACAGGCGTAATTGCGTATCAGCCTGTTCCATAATATCGATCGCAATAGCTTACAGATATTAAGTTGAGTATGTCATGAAATGACCGTTCGCGTCATCCAAATATACGTCATGCAAGAGACCAACGATGCAACTACAGCCTTGGCGAAGAGTGAGGCTTAATTATTAAACCTACATTCGAATTAAAATGTACTTAGATGTTCTGGAACAAGAAGCCGAAATACGAACTTACTTATATTACAGACGATAACTTTGAGGCTCTGGTAACTAAATCTGATTTACCAGTCCTGATTGACTTCTACGCCGACTGGTGTGGACCTTGTAAAATACTGGGTCCTATCATCGAAGAGCTAGCCGAAGAGTACGAAGGTAGAGCTCTCGTCGCTAAAGTCAATACCGAAGTAAATCCTAAGCTCAGCCAACATTTTAAGATTAAATCTATACCAACTATTATGTTGTTCAACAAAGGGCACATACATGAGCGTTTCAGCGGACTCATCCCTAAGCCTAATTTAGAAGAAATCTTAGATCAGTATATAGCGGGCACAGACGAGCAAGGAAGGCTGTTAGAAAGCCCCTGATATACAGAAGTTGGTTCCACCGTATATAATTGTAATAGCTCCGACTATCCTACTTCTGAGCACGAAGTAGCATAATCACAGCAATAAGGCTAAATATGACATTAGGTAGCCACACGCCGAGCTGAGCTGATAGTGACATATTGTAAGCGAAGGTGACGGAAAATTTGGAAATTAAGACAAATATAGATCCAATGATCACCCCAATAGCGAGCTGCAATCCAGTACCGCCCCTCACCTTTCTTGAGGCTACGGATGCTCCTATGAAGGTGAGGATAAATATAGTAAATGGGTCTGCTGATCGTCTGAATAGTTCGATATAATATTTTTTGGTATTGTCTAAGCCTTTGTCTTGTTCCATCTGTATATATTTTCTCAGATCACTGGTCGTCATAATGTGCATCTGCTGCGTATGAAGGATAAAGTCCTGAGGCCTAAAATTGAGAGAAGTATCCATCGTCTCTCCATCGGCAATCAAAAGTGTCTCCTTCATACCGTCGAAGGTCCTGATGGAATAATCCTTTAATGACCACGTATGAGGCTCTTCTTTGAACGAAACTTTGCTTGCTTTAATTTGCTTAATTAGACGGCCCTCTTCATTGAAATTCTCTAATCTAAAGTGCTGGATCGTCGTATCCTTCTTTCGATAGTAGCGCACAAATATCTTAGCATCAGGAGCGATGAAAAAATGGGTGTCGCTGGAGCGTGTCTTCTCCCGATTTTTAATTTTATACTCGCTCTCGAATTCGCTTTTGGCTTTAATACTATTCGGAATTACGTAATTAATTCCAATCCACATGAGCCCGCTGATGATGGAAGCACTGACGAAGTAGGGGTACATGAAACGCTTATAACTGACTCCTGCATTCAATATGGAGATCACCTCGGAATCTCTCGCCATCCGTGCGGTAAAAAATATAACAGATATCAGCGAGCAGAGCGGCCACATCAGTCCATTGATCCATGGAATAAAGTGCAGGTAGTAGTCCTGTATCACTTGGAGAAAGCCCAGATCTTTATTCATGAAGCGATTCACCTTCTCAGCGAAGTCGATCACCATAGAGACCATAGTCACGACAAGAGCAGTGAAGAGAAAGGTGGAGAGGTACTTCTTGATGATGTATCTGTCTAAAATTTTCAGCACAGTACTATAACGCTTGAATAGCTAAAGATATCATATCCTTCTCACGAGCTCCTGCACCATGGAAGATTTCCACTGTGCAAAGCTACCGTCTATGATTTTCTCACGCGCCTGTCCCACTAGCCATAAGAAGAATCTGAGATTGTGTATACTGGCAATCTGAGGTCCTAATGCCTCTTTTGCCATGAAGAGATGTCTGAGATAAGCCTTAGTATGATGATTACTGGTATAGCACTGCAAGTCCTGATCGATCGGTGAGAAGTCCTCTTTCCACTTTGCATTTTTAATATTGATGATGCCGTGCTGCGTATATAGCATACCGTGGCGCGCATTTCTGGTAGGTAGCACACAGTCGAACATGTCGATGCCAAGGGCAATATTTTCCAAGAGATTATCTGGTGTACCAACACCCATGAGGTAGCGGGGCTTATCCTCTGGAAGTATATCCGTGACGATACCAGTCATCTCGTACATTTCGGGTGCTGGCTCACCTACTGAAAGGCCGCCGATGGCATTGATCTCAGCATCCTTTTCTGTGATGTAGTGAGCTGACTCTTGCCGAAGATCTTTGTATACACTACCCTGTACGATGGGGGCAAATGTCTGCTGATAGCCATGTAGAGCTTCGCTCTCATCAAAGGCCTTGATCCCCCTCTCCAGCCAGCGGTGCGTGAGGCCGAGAGACCGCTTAGCATAGTGGTAATCACACGGATATGGTGTACATTCATCTAATGCCATGATGATATCTGCACCGATTTTTCGCTGAATATCCACGGTAATTTCGGGACTGAAGAAGTGCTTTGACCCATCTATGTGTGACTTAAATTCTGCACCTTCTTCTTTTATTTTGCGCTTTTGACTCAGTGAGTATATTTGATATCCACCACTGTCCGTCAGCATAGGTCTGTCCCAACCAATAAATTGATGCAGACCACCAGCCTGGCTGATGACATCTATGCCCGGGCGTAGATATAAGTGATAAGTGTTGCCCAGTATAATTTGGGCCTGTATCATATCTGTAAGTTCTTTCTGATGTATGCCCTTCACAGTACCTAAAGTACCGACGGGCATGAAGATGGGTGTCTGTATATCTCCATGATCCGTGTGCAGGACTCCTGCTCTGGCCCCAGAATGATCATCCCTAGCTGTCATCGTATACTTCATCAGAATCGTGTCATTCTATCCATGTCCATCTTTAGCAATATTGCCATCATAATCGAAAATATCAATAAAGCGGATCCTCCCCTACTTATGAAGGGCAAAGGTATGCCTACTATCGGCATAATGCCCATCGTCATTCCAATATTTATGAAATAATGGAAAAACAGAATTCCAGCCAATCCGTAGGCGTAATGCAGAATAAACTTGTGCCGACTGCGCTCACCGATCTGTGTGATCCGTATTAGCAATATGGTATAAAGTAGCACAATGCCAATGCTCCCTAAAAAGCCCTGCTCCTCTCCAATAGTGCTAAAAATAAAATCTGTAGACTGCTCTGGAACATAGTTGAGCTTCGTCATAGTACCATTTAGAAAACCTTTGCCCTGCAGGCCGCCTGAGCCGATGGCTACTTGTGACTGGATAAGATTATAGCGAGAGCCATTAGGGTCAGTCTTCTCTGGCTGGAGCCAAACATTGATCCTGTCTTTCTGGTGAGGTGCTAAGAATTTATTAAATGCATAATTAGATCCGAAAGAGAATGCACTGAGCAACATGACACTACCCATCAATAACAGGGAAAACTGGCTCTTTCTGCGCTGAATATGATAGACCATGAAAACGCCCAATAGCGCGGACAAGCCCAATAATGAAATCATTGTAAATCCCTGAAAAAACAGGACTCCAGAGGCCACGGCCGCTGCTATCACGGCTCCGAGCCAGAGTAACTTATTATCATCAAATTGATAAACAAAAAATAGAAGACCGGCTATGAATAGAGCTAACATAACCACATTAGGAGAATAGATCAAGGAAAATACAAACACCAGTATAAGTGCAAATCCAAAGATATAGATCGCTGGAGTCATGCCAGTGCGATAGAGCATAATGAGGAAGGATCCGAAGACGATAGCTGATCCAGCATCTGGCTGCAGGAGTATCAGAAATGCAGGTGCTACGAAGATGCCTATGGCAATTATCGTGGTTTTCAGATTCTGGTGACTGAAGCGTACCGAGCTGATATAGCTGGATAATGCCAGACAGGTACCTAACTTAGCGAACTCGCCAGGCTGAAAACTAAAACCAAAGAGTGAAATCCAAGCCTTAGCACCTTTTATTTCTTGACCAAATATCAGCACTACTACTAAGAGCAGTAGACTCAGTCCAAATATTGGAAAAGCAAAGGTAAACCATACTTTCCAGTCGATGACGATGACGAGGAGAAAGGCCACTAATGAGACACCCACCCATACCATTTGTCTTGAAAAGGAGGCTGTCAACTCAAAAGATGCGGCCTCTTGCTTATGATCTGTGGCATACAGCATCAAGGCTCCAACGACGACCAGACTAAAATAGACAGCCATGGTCAACCAATCAAAACTTAGTGAACTAGAGCGGCCGTGAGAGATTGTCATGCCTTATTAAAGTGACAGCAGTTCTTCTTTACGAATATCAGCCACAATAGGGATGGCTCCTGGGAAGTCTTTTTTGATTTCGATTAAAAATCCTTGATAATCTAATTTTTCCTTAAACGCACCTACTTTAACTTGATAGTAGGGCACTTTATGCTCCCAGTCTGACTGTATCTCGGGATAGAGCTGCCTGAACTTATAGAGGGCGTTCTCCATTTTTCTCCGATCATCAGTCGTGATGATTTGGACCCTGTAGCCCTTTACCATGGCATGGGTCTTGTGATAATTGATGTAGGTAGCCAGCAGTGCCTGGATACCGTCATGTTCGACTACAGTGACTCCCTGCGAGTAACTCATGCCACTTGCCGAAAGTGCTATCAAAAGTATGAGAAACAACTTATTAATATTTGCTGCAAATGTATCCTTCATAAATTCTGTCTTTAATTTAAAACAAATCTTACACTATGAATTATTTAGTACCATGACACTGTTTGAACTTCTTACCACTGCCACACGGACAAGGATCATTACGTCCTACCTTTTTCTCATCTCTGATATAGGTTTCTGGCTTAGCGGCCTGAGTTCTTCCTGCTGAGGCGGCTGCAGCTTTAGCCATCTGCTCCTCTCGGCTCGTCTGCACATGACTTAGATCAGTCTTTTCGACTTTAGCCTCTCTCAGACCTTCGTTTGTATTAATCATCAGATTACCCTTCATAAGATAAGAGCTCACTTCTTCATTGATCCTGTAGATGAGGTGTTCGAACAGCTTATATGCTTCCATTTTATAGATGACGAGTGGATCTTTCTGCTCAAAGGAAGCCGCCTGCACTGATTCCTTCAGCTCATCCATGGATCTGAGGTGCTCCTTCCAGTTTTCATCGATGATAGCTAATGTCACCGCCTTTTCAATATCGGTCATAATGCTTTCGCCATTGCTATCGATGGCCTCTTGAAGATTCGCTGAGATCGGTAGAGGTTTTAACCTTCCATCAGTGAATGGCACTGCAATGCGCTTGTATCGATGACCTTGCTCCTCGTAGACTCGCTTGATCACGGGGGTCAGGATATGCGCTATGCGCTCACCCTTACGCTGATAGAATTCACTGGCTTGTTCTTGGAGTCGATTGATCAGATCAGTCGCATCACCTTCAATAAAGTCAGCTGCTTCGATATTGGGATCTACACCCAGTACCCTTAGGCACTCATTTCTGAAGGCTTCATAATCACCTAAATTCTTATAGTCTACCACAATATTCTCCGTTAAGGAGATAAACATATTATTGAGATCAATGGACAGTCTCTCACCACTCAGTGCATTCTTTCGTTTAGCATAGATCGCCTCACGCTGAATATTCATTACATCGTCATATTCTAATAGACGCTTACGGATACCGAAGTTATTTTCTTCCAGTTTCTTCTGTGCTCTCTCTATAGACTTAGTGACCATGTTATGTTGTATCACCTCTCCCTCCTTGTGGCCCATCTTGTCCATGAGCTTGGCGATACGCTCAGAGTTGAAGAGTCTCATCAGATTATCCTCTAAGGAGACGAAAAACTGAGATGCACCTGGATCCCCCTGTCGTCCAGCTCTACCACGAAGCTGTCTATCGACTCTTCTGGAATCGTGTCGCTCAGTGGCTATGATACCTAAACCACCTGCTTTTTTCACCTCATCTGAAATCTTGATATCAGTACCCCGACCAGCCATATTCGTTGCTATCGTGACATTGCCTGGTAGTCCTGCCTGAGTCACGACTTCTGCTTCTCGCTGGTGCTGCTTAGCATTCAGTACGTTATGGTTTATCCCTTGCAATTTGAGCATGCGGCTCAGCTTCTCAGAAATATCTACTGATGTCGTCCCTACCAGCACAGGTCTGCCAGCGTCCGTCATTTTCTTGATTTCATCTATGACGGCATTGAATTTTTCTCTGGCAGTCTTATAGACTAAGTCCTCTTGGTCATCTCTGATAATCGGCTTATTCGTGGGTATCACGACTACGTCTAACTCGTAAATATCCCACAGCTCCTTCGCCTCAGTCTCTGCCGTACCTGTCATCCCAGCCAGCTTATGATACATCCTGAAGTAATTCTGGAGTGTGACTGTGGCATAGGTCTGAGTGATATCACCGACTTTTACGTTTTCCTTAGCTTCGAGTGCTTGGTGTAGCCCGTCAGAATATCTTCGACCTTCCATCATCCGACCTGTCTGCTCATCGACGATCTTCACTTGACCATCTAACACTACATACTCCTCATCTTTTACGAATAGCGTGTATGCTTTAAGCAACTGACTCACAGCGTGCAGTCGTCTGGACTTTATCGAAAAGTCCTGGATCAGTGACTCTCTCTCGTCGGTAAGGCGCGTACCATCTTCTTGCTCGCGTTCGTCTATTTCCTGCATGTCGCTGGCGATATCTGGCATGACGAAAAAAGCTGGATCTGATTCTCCTTTGGATAGCAATTCTACACCTGCCTCCGTAAGTTCTACATTTCTATTTTTTTCATCAATGGTGAAGAGTAGTGGCTCATCTACCAAGTGCATCCTTTTAGATTGCTCCTGCATGTAGAAGTTTTCCGATTTCTGCAGCGTCACTTTTACGCCGTCTTCACTTAAGAACTTGATGAGCGGTCTGTACTTAGGCAGTGCTCTAAATGCTCGTAGCAGATTCATCCCCACTTCGCCTTCTTGAAATCCTTTATCGCCTTCTTTGAATTGCTTTTTAGCCTCTGCTAAATACTGAGTGGCCAGCTTACGCTGCTCGGAGATCAACCGTTCGACCTTACTCTTCAGAGCCATATATTCTTGCTCTTCTGATCCTTCTGGTACTGGCCCTGAAATGATCAACGGGGTCCTGGCATCGTCTATCAGTACTGAGTCTACCTCATCCACCATACAGTAGTGATGCTTGCCTTGTACGACCTCACCGATGGATCTGACCATATTATCTCGTAGGTAGTCAAAGCCAAATTCATTATTGGTGCCGTAGGTAATGTCACATTGGTATGCAGCGACTCTACCAGCCGAGTGTGGTTTATATTTATCAATGCAGTCAATGGTGAGATGAAGAAATTCCATGATTGGGCCAATCCACTCACAGTCTCTTCGAGCGAGATAGTCATTCACTGTGATGACGTGTACGCCAAGCCCTGATAGCCCATTAAGGTAGGCTGGCAGGGTAGCCACTAAGGTTTTACCTTCTCCTGTCTGCATTTCCGCTATTTTGCCATCATGCAGAACCATCCCTCCGATGAGCTGCACGTCATAGTGGAGCATATTCCAGGTGATATCTCCACCCGCTGCTTTCCAAGAGTTTTGCCATACGACCTGATCACCTTGGATGGATATATAGTCTTTCGTTTCTGCAAGAGCACGGTCATGATCAGTGGTACTGACGATTATTTCAGCATTTTCGCAAAAGCGTCTGGCTACTTCTTTGATGGTCGCGAATGCTTCTGGGAGTATATCTTTAAGCACCTCTTCCAGGTGTTTGTCACGATCCTTCTTGAGTACGTCTAATTCTGCGAAAAGCTCTTCTTTCTTCAGCATATCTTCTTGCGATGCCGTCTCCTCTTTTAGATTATTGATGTCTTCGTCAATACCCTTCAGATGCTCAGCGATGCGCTCTCTGAACTCAAAGGTTTTGTTTCGTAGCTGATCGTGGGAGATAGACTGATAGGACTCATAATATTCATTAATCTCCTCCACAACGGGACTATACATCTTGACATCTCTGTCGTACTTAGATCCGAATAATTTCTTTATTACATTAAACATCTTGTGTCAAAATTTGGAGTGCAAAGATAGCTACTTTAATAGCATATATGTTACAAATGAGCAAAATGCATCTTGTAGTATACCAAGGGGGCATAATCACCCACTTTGTCCTTGGTTCAATTGTATAAAGACAACACTTATAAGTGGAAGAAGGATCTGAATTACTGCTTTAAGAGGCAGATTTAGTCGCAATAGCAGCTTTGATGATATTTCTGATATGAAGCCTTAACCTGACTTCGTGGAGCACAAGTAGCCCAACTGAGCAGCCCATGAGAACATTTCGGCTGGAATTCAGGGTAGATACGACGTCCTCTATAAGGGTACGTGCTATTAAAATTTCGAATACGATTATCGCCAGTGCTAACAAGATCATCCCAAGTGCAGCTGCTTTCATTTTATCAAACTTACGATAAGACAGCATCCTTAATATTTTTGAGCTGAAAGCATAGTAGGTCTGATTATGTGGATCCATTTTACATAGCTCCAGCATAATATGATTCGCCTTTTCAAAATCATTAACATTAAAGAAGCTGGCCGCTTTATTGAAAAGTAGCTTTTGGTATATATCTTCTCCTTCTATTTGATGGATATTCTCTGTGATCACTTTCTCTATTAAAGGGGTGGACTGGCTGATGTACTGATGGTAGCGACCTACCTGAAAAAGGGATATCGTATAGTCCAGTTCGATCTCTGTCCTCACAATATCTACAAGCTCCTCTATTTCTTGATATCGATTCTCATAGCAAGCGATTTTATCCACATAGTTACTGGCATCTATGCTGAAGTACGTGAGGTAGACTTTCGAATGATATGATAGCTGATTAGCTTCCAATTTGTTATCGCTGTATTTATATAAAGACGAGATAAACCGATAAAAGTTTGCTAAATCCAGCAAAATTTTGACAGTCACTACATCGTAAGACCTTTGCTGTCAAAAATAAGTCTTTCTTCGATCTTTTGTGCATAATAATCTTAGTTGAGCCCAATTTGAATTATAGAGAATTATCGTTAGCTGTTTAGCTTATGATTCAAGCCTATAAAGTAAACAAAATGGTCGAGTCCACAATGAAGCTCGGGAATTTTGTTGATAGCTCCATAATGGAATAAAGTTCTTATTTTAGTTACATTTTTCAACCCTTAATATGATAACGAACATGATGTCCACTAAAGAAGTCGCTGACAAATTATTTAATTACTGTAATCAGGGCAAGTGGGATAAGGCCCAAGAAGAGCTATACGCTGATCATGCTGTCAGTATAGAAATGCCAGGCCAAGAGTTTCCAGAAAGAGTCGAGGGGAAAAAAGCGATTCTTGAAAAAGGTAAAATTTTTGATGCCATGGTGGAGGAAATGCACGGCATAACCATGGAAGGCCCCATCGTAGCTGGCAAGTACTTCACCTGCAGCATGATCATGGATGTCACTTATAAAGGTAGGCCAAGGGCTAAAGATGAGGAAGTATGTGTCTATAAGGTAGAAGATGGCAAGATTGTATCTGAGCAATTTTTCTATTAGTACTTAGGTTTAGCATACTTGGTAGCTGTATTTGAAATCTACATTACGATTAACTTTTGAACAGACCTCACAGATGCAGTTCTGACCTGCAAAAAATAAGTCCCGCTTGCCAAATTTACAAGGGACAATTTAAAAGATTGTGTACTGCCATAAGAGTTTTGGATAACCACCTCACCAAATGAATTATACACAATCACCGAAATTTGCTGTGCAGTTTTTGGTAAGGTAATTAACGTATTGTCTCTTGCAGGGTTAGGAACAATGGTAAAATTAGGTTCATGACTAAGGGTCTCTTCAGTATTGGTTATTTCAGATGAGATGTCAATTTTATACATTGATCTGCCGTACGTCGCCAGATATAAAGTGTTATTATCATCAGCGATTTGCAAATCTGTAACAATGACAGAAGGGAGATTTATCCCAAAGGTTTCCCAGCTTTCACCTTGATTAGTAGATATAAATAATCCTGCATCTGTTCCTACTATGATATTGCCTTCATTATCTGTGACCACATCATTAATGGGAATATCTGGCAAGGTGGCACCTAAGGCGGTCCAGTTTTGACCTCGATCCTCGCTTACGTAGATGTTGCCATTATCTTCTCCGTATCTATAACCTGAAAATGTTACATATACCTTATCGGAGTTTTCTCGATCTGCGTATACTTTAGTCACCCATCTGACAGGAAGATCGTCAGAAATTTTCGTCCAATCTGTTCCTCCATTTTCAGTCACCCATATATTACCATCATCCAGACCAGCATAAATAAGATCATTATCTAAGGTGGATACATCTATCGTCGTCATCGTTCCGAATATACTGCTACCCGACCCCGGACCATTGCTCAAGTCAGGACTTATAAGTTTCCAAGAATTTCCCGCATCTGAGCTCTTATGCAGATGATTAGAGCCATAATATAGAGTTTCGGCATCGCTGGGGTCAAATGCTACGGGCGTGTCCCAATTACTTCTCTTATCCTCCCCTTTAGTAGGTGTTATCTCAATAAATCCTGAAGCTGAACCAAGTGTGCCCCCCCTAAACAACTGACCACCTTGCGTAGAGGTAAACCAATAGGAGTCATCAATTGAATTTGCTAATGGCTGCATTCCATCACCGTTGTTGATTTTCTCCCAATTGTCAATAATGTCAGTTGTAACTGACCTCCAAGAACCATTATCCTGTGAACCACCATATATTATATTATTACTATTTACATTAACATGCAATCGGTAGAATTGAGTTATCGGCAGGTTATTAATTTTTTCGAAGGTGGAACCATCATCATCACTTTTGTATACTCCTCCATCATTACCAATAATTATTTGATTAGGGTTAATTGGATTAAATGCAAAGGATTGTTGATCAGCATGAACTCCATCGAAAATCTGCGTCCACGACTGCCCACCATTTGTGCTCTTGTATACCCAAAAGCCCATATTGTATAAAACATTTTCATCAGTAGGATCAACATAAATATCTCCAAAATATTCGTTGAATCCTGCATCCACCATAAAGCTGGTGTTTCCTTGTTTCCAATTATTTCCTTCATCATGACTAGCGTAGAATCCATCAATATTACCAGCTGCATTGATATACAGTGCATAGACAACATTGGGGTTAGAAGGTGCTATCTCCAATTTGATTTTAGAAATGGTGTTCGAAGTAGACAATTCGTTAGTCAATTCCTCCCAGGTATTTCCACCGTCAACAGAACGATAAATTCCAGAGTTGGGACCTCCATAAACATGGTCATCTTTTGTAAATTCCCGCTGCCACATAGAGGCATAAATAATATTGCTATTACTTGGGTGCATTGATATATCAATACCTCCTGTGACATCATTAATGTATAAGACTTTAGTCCAGGTGTTTCCACCATCTTTAGACCGATAGATTCCTTTGTTTTCTGAATTTCTATAGACTGGACCCATAGCGGCTACAAAAATTGTATTGTCATCATTTGGGTCTAGCAGAATTTTACCTACTGTCCCTACATCTGACAAACCTTTAGATTCCCATGTATCACCGCCGTCTATAGATTTATAGACGCCATTACCTGAGTGAGCGTAAACTGCATCAGCTTCCCCTGTTCCTACCCATATCAGATTGGTATTATTTTTAGAAATACTTATATCTCCCATAGTTAATATCCCTTGGTCATCAAAAATACTAACCCATGTGGCTCCGCCATCTTCAGTCTTGAAGATGCCTCCTGAAGCCGCGGCTATATAATAGGTGTCTGGCTGATCAAAAGGTATTTCCACATCGACTACACGACCTCCAGCATTGGTGGGACCTACCAGGCTGGCAATGTTGTTAAAACTACGCTCGCCAAATTTATCACTTTTAAGGTTTTTTTCTTTCCACACCTTTGCTTCTTGTAATGCTGTTTCTTTAACATTCCCTCTGGGAAATGCCCTTTGCAGATACATATGATCGGTACGTATCTCTCTCGGCTCAACTTTTGATTTGGAGGAAATTGTATTTAAATCTTTGCATGAAGTGAGAAGCAGGAATATCCCTATTGATAAGGATATTAAACAAACACAACATTTAAACATAATTGAAAATTTAGTTGTTGGACTACTTATTTTCAAATATAACGTTTATTGCTTCATACCTTTTCATGAGCGTAAGGCTATCTATCTTACGACCAAGGTCCTTCCCATATTATGTATCGCTCAGTGGTTTCCAGTATAAATTATAAATAAATAATAAATTCCTTTTCTTAGCATGCTTGCCTATAAATTTTATAATTATTAATTCCGCGAATCCCGGCCCCAGGCCAGCTTATCTCGCATAGTCTGCAGGAAGGAGCTGTCTTCGAGTCTTACTAAATTCGTGTGAAAAGCGCACTTACTGATCGATAGCTTATGCTCTGTAGTCACGGTCTCATAGCGGGAGTCTAAGGTGCACATGAAGTTCTCCGAGCGTCCTTCTATCTCCAGAGCTATGGTAGAGCTGTCAGATACGATGAGCGGTCTTACATTTAAGTTGTGGGGGGCGACGGGTGTAATGACAAAATTCTGTGATCCTGGATAAATGATGGGTCCGCCGCAACTGAGGTTATAGCCTGTAGAGCCAGTAGGAGTAGACACGATGATTCCATCAGCCCAATATGAATTGAGAAATTCTCCGTTGATGTACGTATGGATAGTGACCATCGAGCTGGTATCTCGCTTATGCAGTGTAAAGTCATTGAGTGCGAAAGTCTCACCAGCAAATGCCGGGATATTAGATTCGAGGCAGATCATAGTCCGCTTCTCGATCACGTAATCTCTGTTCTTGACTTTCTGAATGGCCTCTTCGATGACGACCTTTTCTGTGCTGGCTAAGAATCCCAGTCGACCTAAGTTGATCCCTAAGATGGGAATCTCTAATTCTTGAATGATGGTGGATGCTGTCAGGATAGTGCCATCACCTCCCATTGAGATGCAGATATCTGGGGAGAAAACAGCAACCTCTGATGTATCCCTCACGATCTGCTGCTCGTGGATCATGAACTCGTGTACATTGATAGTATCGGCAAATCTCTGATGGACCCGATAGTCTATTTGCTCTTGCTCTAAAAGTCCCAGCACCTGCTTGACATAGCGCAAATCATCAGTGTCCAAATACTTCCCGTAGATCAGTACTTTCATGTGTTTACTTTATTAAGACTTTTGGGCCATCAGATGTCCTAAGTTGAATCATTCTCACAGGTAAATTATCGAACCTAATTAAAGCCATATCAGCGTATGAAGTTACATTATTGAATCGGATAGTGGCAGCATTTTATGCTTCATATTGAATAGCTCAGAAAGACACACGATTACTAAAGTAAAGCCCCGACTCACCCAACTCATTAAAGCTGTATTCGAATGATAGAAGGTAGGTATTAAAAAGTAAGAGATCTATACCTGGTCCATAGCCGACTACCCATTGATTATTCAAAAAATTTGATTCTGTGTAAGTAGGCTCATACACATAGCCGGCATCTAAGTTAAAGGTGAGGTATAGCTTTAAGTTCATCAGCTTGAACTGGCGCAGTGGCATGGCATCATCAAGATTAAAAAGATGGTCGATGGCTTTCCACCTGATGGAAGACTTATTCAGCACAAAGTCAGTCCCGTCCATCACGTAAAGTTCGTAGCCGCTCACAATATTTCCGTTGTAGCCAAGGCCCGTATTATTAGCGAATGCTACCTGGCGACGGAAGAGGTTCGTATTCAGCTTAATCTGATTGGCAATAATGAGCTTGGATTGCACTTGAGCGTAATATTCACCACGTAGCTCTAAGATCAAGTTATCGTATTCTCCGAAAATGCCCAGCCCCTCTTTTTTGAGATTCACTCCTGCCAAAAAGCCGCCCTCGGGATAAAAGCTGAATATCCGCTGGTCAATGCTGAAATCGTATTCTATTTTAAAAAATCGGATGGCTTCTATCTGCTCTAAGAAGTAATCAGGATTAAGCTCTTTAGCTATAAATGGATCTATACTGTTACGATGAAATTCAAACTTGATTCGGTGATAATGAAATAGACTGGGCCGATAATTTAGCCAGGTACTCACTCGAAAGCGACGTAGCAATATGCGCTCATCGTTCTCTTTGTGAAAGAGCGTTTTATTGCCCTCAGTGACGTACCCAATCTCCCGATTTTCTGAGTAAATAATATTAGCCGCTGCGCCTAAGGTCTGCTCCCGATTGAGGTATGGATAGCTATACTCAGCCTCAAATTTTCTGGTAAACCCAAACTGGGTCGTTAATTTCAATTGGTCCCTCTGACCTAAGAGATTAATGTGATTTAGCCTGAAGCCATAGTTGACCCTGTCTAAGGATTTATTTTGCTCATTCCACCAGACATTAAAGTTGCGGTCCGCCAGCTCAAAGATGACATTCGGATAGATATACCAATTCTCTTGTAGCTGAATCTCTATATCACAACTCTTAGACTCCACATCCAAATTTTTCAAGTTAATGGATACGGCAGTAAATAGGCCCGTACTCAGGAGGCGCTTTTCATTCTCTAAAAATAGTCCATTAATCTGACTGATAAACATGGTATCACCCGGCAAGATGTCCAACTCTCTGATGATGATCTTATCATTAGTCTTTTTATTACCGATCAGGTCCACATGACTGACCACAGCATAGGCCACCTCAGCACGTAGTTGTGATGTAAGGCATAAGAAGTAGCAAAGAAAGATCAGAAATATCCGACACTGCATTAGACGCTTAAATATTTCATCAGAGCATCATAGCGGTCCTTGAGCATATCGAATTCTTCAGTCTCCGTGTATGAGGCATGAATATCATATTCATAGCGCTCGAAGCTGGCCTTGATGGCTGACAGCTGATTCGTATTCAGCTTGAGGGAGATCAACAGATTATTAGACATCTCGTCATTGCTGATAAAGCTGCTGATGATAATAGCATTGTTTTCTTCTACGATACGCGCTATTTCTGCCAGTGAATAATTACTCCGATGGACCTTCAAGACGATGATACCGCCCATCTCATTAAAGGAAAAACTGCTGGCATAGAATTTCATTAAATCTTCTATGGTAATAATGCCTACATAGTTATCATCGTCATCGATCACTGGTATCACCGTCAAATTGAATGCCGCGATCTTCCGCATGACATCAAAGAAATGGTCAGTTTCGTGTACATGAGGCTTTAAGGCACTCAGCTTATAGGAGCCGATGGGCTCGAACATGTCATGGTCAAGTACATCATCTTCTGAGACAATCCCTAAGAAACTCTCATTATTCACAATAGGTAGATGGCGCACGTGGTACATATTCATCATTGCGATAGCCTCCTCTCCCGAGTCAGAAGTACGCAGCGGCGTGATGTCACCAGATATGAGTTGAGATGCGACCATGCTTATTGTCGAAGTAGTTTTTCCTTTTCTAAAATAAATTCTCCTTGTGAAAGAAGACCTTTCTTACGCATTTCTGCCAATTTATTGAGCTGAGATAAGAGGACATCATCAGTCACTTCAGCCTCTTTGAGTGGTGTATTATTAGAGGTCGGTGCGTACCTATAGCCCTTAGCTTTGAAGTCATCGAATTCTGCCTGGATTCTGAGATAGGCCAGATCATCGTGGGTGTCTATCTTCTCAAAGTCTTTAAAGCCATGCTTCACTGCTTCGCTGAGGTGGTAGAAGCCTTTATCTTTCTTTTCAGTCAGCGAATAGGCTGCGGCTAGATTGAAGTGCAGAGCGATATCGCGAGAGTCAATATCCAGACCTTTCTTAAAATCGTCAATGGCGCCTTCCATATCATAGTCCTTATATTTTTGGATACCTGTCTTTTTAAAGGGATTAGACTTAGCTCGATACTTAGCTTGGGGTACTGGCTCTGGCGCGCGCTGTCTTTGACGCCGTCGGGACTCTCCGTCTCTTCTCCTATCATCTCGCTCATCATAGCGCTTATATTGCTCTTGCCTATCCCGATCCATCTGGTTACGCACCTTCTTTTGGCTCTGACTCGCCATGATGTAGCGAATAAAGAAGAACATGGAAAAGATAAAAAAGATCCCAACCTGAGAAAATAGACCCAGTGCAAAGAAAATGAGTGCTGGAGCAATACTTACTTTTGATTTTGGTCTTCTCGCCATAATATTACGATGAATATATTTTGCAGGTTAATATAGCTATGTCATCTGAATATTCCTGCTCCCCTTTAAAATTGTTAATTTCCATCAGTAAGCTGGAGTTAAACTCTTCAGCTGACTTATGAGCATTCTTATCAATGAAGGCTTTGATTCTTTCAGATTCAAAAAAAACTCCATTCTGATCCCTTAATTCTGCCAATCCGTCCGTAAAAGTGAGAATTAATGCATCATCAGTCAAGTCTATGATCTCTTCTTTTATATCTGGCAATGTATCGAAGGCTCCTATCACAGTACATCCTTGATCTAACTCTCGCATCTCATTTCCCATTTTAATGATTGGAGGATAGTGACCAGCATTAATGTATTTCAATTGCATCTTGTCAAGATCTACCTCACCTACGAAGAAGGTAATGAATTTATCACTCTTAGTAATTCTGATCACAGCCTGATTTAGCGCGAAGACAAATGTCTCTAAATCTCTGAACTGATAGATCAAACTCTGAATAATGGCTTGAAAATTGGCCATCAGCAGAGCTGCCGCGACACCTTTACCCGAGATGTCCGCGATGCAGAAGGCGAATCGAGAATCACTAAATCTCACATAGTCAAAGTAATCTCCTCCGACTGTAGAGTGTGGACGATAGATGCTGCTCAGCTCATAGCGGTCCGTCACTGGTAGCTGGTCTGGGATGAGCATTTTCTGCACATTACTAGCGACTTCCATTTCTTTTCTGAGACTCTCTTGCTCTATCTGCTGCTTGAAGAGACGCTTGTTCTCGATAGCTACGGCAATGATATTCGTGATGGTGGTGATGAATTGTATTTTATTATACAAGTCCTCCTTGTCCTTGATGCCTCCGATGACCGAAAAGGCGATCGGCACTTTCTTGTGAAATACGGGTATAATAATATCAAATTCGCTTAAGCTGGGATTTTCATCTTCTTTGATGGTGTGCAGTCGCTTATAATCGCTGAGTAGAGGGATAATAGTTCTAGCCTTCTCCTCATCAAGATTAATATCAGCAGCACATCTCCAGCCGATTTCTGCTGGAATAAAAAGGCCCATCTTGTCAATGCCCATTTCCCAACTGAGAAATGATTTGTACATATTGTAAAGACCTTCTGCTTTAACATTCTCATTGATCGCTTGGGTAATGGTGAGCAGACTTTTGATCTGGAGCTCTTTGAGATTGAGCTCCTTCTCTAGTTTTTCTAATAGTACAAGTTCGCGATTCATCGATTTGTAAAGATAGGCTATTGTGAACTGGATAAAGACTAAAAGAGCTGGACAATTAGACTAAGCGCTCTCGGCGTCAGACTAACCGACTATGAAGAAACCATCATTACCTTGCTTCTGGTATAGTGGCATGAGAATTAAGCCGTCCGACAGCGCTTTTATCTCGCCGTATTGATTGTTAGCAAGGACCTCACCTTTACGAATCTGCTGAAAATTCTGGTAGCCAGGCTTCATTACAAATTCTTCATCGGGCTGGATGTGATACCTGACTAATATATCAGCAATCTCTGGCAGATCCTTTGAGAAGGTGATAAGAATTTCATCGTGAATATTTTCCACGCATTCTTCATCTACGAATCCTACCGCTCGTAGGAGATTAATGATGGCTGCTATGGCGCGATTTACCGCCTTAGGTTCTTCGTGCTGACCTGACTCAAAGGTCAGCGCCACGGTATCAATACCTAAATTTTGTTCTTTAAAGTAGTGCATAGAAGTACCTCCGAGAATATCCATAAAACCATGAATCACTGGCGCATGAAATTCCAGTGCCAGATCAGAGCTGCGCTGATCATGAGTGACCACTGAGAAGATTCCTCCGTAAGATGACGTCGTATGGAGGTCCAGTACAATCAGTTGAGTAGGTTGATAGCTTTGTATCTCCTTAGTGATAAGCCCTAAAAGCTCCTTTAATTCTCGCTCTTCAGCCGTCTGCGGAGGAGTAGTATTTAGCTGAGAGATCTGCTCTAGATTCCAGATGCGATTCAGATCTTGATCGATGTATCGCTGACCTGCGCGATAAGCTCCCAGATTACCGATGATCCCGATGATTCGCCCATGAAAGATGAAATCAGGATTAGTGATGGGTTCTACCTCCAGCATCTTTAATACAAGCTCTATAGCTTGGACACCTGCCCCCTCATTGCCGTGCATTGCTCCAAAAATAATGAGCAGTGGGCCATGGTCTTTCCCCTCGTATGTACCTATAATTCTCTGTGCTGATGATGTCTTCATGCGATTTGCGCAAAGATAGAATTGTTTACATAAGAGATATGATGAGTGTGGGGCTGTCTAAACTGATCAGATGAGCCTATAACTAACTTAACGACTTGATAACTATAGAAATATCAAAGTTTGATGGCTACGCAAAATGTATTTAAGGGGATTCCACTTGTAACGCTTAATACACTGCTACACCTTAGAGCAGACAAATATCAATTCATCTTTGAAGACGGCGTACCTTTCTATCTCAGCGTCAGATAAGGCTGCTGCGTAGCGACAGGCTTCCACATTAAAACCGACCTTCACCAGGCGATCAATAAAGTCCTGACCGTAGAGCCTCACATGATCTGTCTGCCCATAAAGTAGCTCATGCTCATCTCCGCTCAGCGACACGTCACTCTCTATAGTTTTTTCAATCTTGAGATCTATTGGTATCATTAAAATAGCTCTCGCTCCAGGTTTGAGTACGCGGTATAGCTCCTTCATGGCGGCGATGTCATCTTTGATGTGCTCCATAATGTGAATAGCCAAAACATAATCGTATGTGCCATCTGGACCACCAATATCAGTCATGTCCATTTTCTGCAGATGCATTAAGTAGTCAGAAGGATGTAGGTCTACCGCGGTGTATGAAAGATTGCTGAGCTGAATAAATCTATCATACATAACCTCAGAAGGCCCAAAGTGTAGCAACTCCTGTGTGGTAAGAGGCTGAAATAGATGCGTCTCCTGATCTAAATATAAATGCAGCAGGCGGTGCCTCTCTAGTGCATTACAGTGCCAGCATCTAGCATTATGTCTTGAATGGATACCGTAGTCCGAGAAAGACTTGAACTGATGCCTACAGCAGGGGCACTCCACACCATGACCTGTAGCTAAAGCTCTTTTGATTGTTTGACTCATATGGCTCGTGACAATCTGCCACAATCGACGTACTGATGATACACAGAGCGTCAGGCCGATTCTGATGTATGATGCCCAGAGATCAGTGCTCCAATCAGCCTTGCTTACTTCTTGCCAGGCTGATCGGAATTGCCTTTCCTCATGTAGGAGTACGGCAGCACGTATACGCTTTTCGGCAATCAGTCTTCGTCTGTCATTCAGACCTAAGTATTTATTGATGACTGGATCGTGATTCATGAATAAATCATTGATGGCCTCAATCTGAAGGTCTGTCCGCTCGACGATTTCTCTATTTCTAAATAGCTCCTTAGATCCCATCCTGTCATGCTGAACGTAGATGTATGTCCAGGCCTCGATCTGCTTCATATCGTATACTGACAGCAGACGAAAAATCAGGTGGCTATCTTGCCAGTGAGGATAGGCCTCGTGAAACCTGTGGGTGTCAAAACAAGCCCTCGGAACGCACAGGCTCCAAACGCCACACATCTCATGACTAAAGAAGGGGACGGGGTGCTGTGCTGCTGCTGAATGCAAAACAGATTTATCCTCCTGCGATCCATTTTTGATTATAAATCCTGTCCGTAAAATGATACGATCGCTTTCGTGACCTACCAGCTCAGCTGCAAAAGTGGACAGGTAAGCAGGCAAGTAATAGTCATCATCATCCAAGAAGCAAATGTATTTTCCTTGGCTGGCATCGATACCTATATTTCTCGCTACGCTTCTCTCTTGATGTTTAATGCTAATGACTTTCAGTCTATCCTCGCTGAGGCCGTTGAGGTAGTCCACGGTATCATCAGTGGATCCATCATTCACAACGATCAGCTCCCAGTCCTGACATTGCTGAGCGATGACGCTTTCCACAGCCCGCTGTAATAATGCCCTCCGGTTATGTGTCGGCAAGATTACTGAGAAGAAGGCTCGATTCATTTGCGTGACAATTTTTATTAGTTTCGCTCAGATAGCATGCAAAATAAGCCTTTAAATATTGCCATCATCGAATTGGGTTCTCATCATGAAGTATTGTGGTCTGTCTATCATCAGTGTAGGGAAGCCTACGAGCACACACATGTCTTAACGACGCGCCAAAATCATGATATTCTTGCGCAGGAGTTAAAAAACGACTATCTCAGCTCCATCCATATAAAAGAAAATAAGGTGTCCACGACCGCGTTTATGGATGCTGTGAGCGAGGTGCTGTCTAACTGTCAGCACATCTTGATTACGACTGTACTTCCTAAAGATTACCAGTATTTCTGCCAGTGGGAAGCGAGACACAGGTCTCTTCTATTACTTCATGATCTACACTTTCACTTTGCCAGCGATGAGTATAAGCTGAGCCCCGTGACGCCTCGCCAAGTGGTAGAGCTGATCACTTATAAAGTAGGTGGCTACCAAAGATTAGCGTCGCTGCTCGCTCTACAATATCGGTGCCTCGTCTGCTCTGAGTCAGTGTTGCAGTATGCCCGAGCACAACACTACGAATCGGTAGTTGATTATATTGATTTAGGCTATTCTCCTACTCCCGCTGCTCTAGCAGTATCTCATGACTCGAGTACAGAAGTGCCTAAGGACTCTATTGTGATCGTCATAGCTGGTAGCATCTCACGTAAGCGTCGTAACTATCAGCCCGTCCTCAAGGCGCTGTCTCAGACGTCTTCTGATACCCACATGACCATCACGTTAGCAGGTCGCGCAGAATCTTTAACTGATCTATACATATTAGATAATTTCAAACAGCTTGCACGAGCCAATCTGGAAGTCATCAGCTACGCACATGAACTTAGCCACGAGACTTATCTCCGCTGTCTGGCTGAAGCTGACTACCTACTGCTGCCCATCAGGCCTCATAAAGAAGTATCAGCCGTCAGAGAATGCTATGGCCACAGCACCCATTCGGGAGCGCTGCATGATGTGACCAGGTACGGTACTAAAGCGATTATCTCAGCGCATTATCCAATTCAGTCATCCATAGCGAATCTGATGATACCATACAGAGACTCCGAGTCGCTTACTACAATTTTAAATAGCTGTCAGCCTCAAAAAGCAGTTGCCTATCAGTATAAGAGTAGACGTTCTATTTTAGAATTATTTAGGCATATCTAGAAGTAAACATTGTTACCCTAAGGTTTCATATTTGGTAGTCCAATGTGAAGAACTGCGAAAGGTAGTAGAGAAAGCTTGCGATTGGCTTATCATCAACTGGCTAAAAGTCTTTCCCGAAGGCTACGTAAAGACGTGGGTCTAATACGCTTCTGGACTCGACTCCCCAGGCGTAGTCCACCCTGATATTGTAACCAAGCAGCTGTGTCCTGAGCCCTGCTCCGTATCCATAGACTAATGGGTCCCTGAAATACTTTACATTAATTTCCAATACGGGAGGCTGTGAAACGGTGGCAGTATTGATGGGATTCTCATCACTATTAGGTGTCAGCCCGTGCCACGCAGTCCCCGCGTCAAAGAATCCGACGATCATAAAATTTCGAAAGAATGAGGATCTTATCCTGCGCTGAGAAAAATACTTAAATATGGGTATTCTGAGTTCTGTATTAGAAAGTAAAAATGTGCTACCATTTCTGATATTCGTCTGGAATCCCCTAAGGTTAGGGGCGATAACTTGATAGGCAAAATTTTTACCAGGCGGCACGCCGATATTATTATTAAAGCTGGACAATAGCCAATTTTCAACCCCCCCTAAGTAATAAAGCATTTTATCAGATCCAAAAGATGTCGCCCCTGCTCCACGCAGCGCAATAATCGCATGATTAAGCAAAGGGATGTAGTGTCTGGCATCAAAGCCAACGACAGTGGTGAAGCCTCTACTGGCCTCAAAACTGAGATCCCCAGTAAGGTTCACATCAAAGCGATTGACCACTTCTACATATGCCTTGTATCTTGTACCCCAGAGCACATTATCATCCTTAGGTATTGTACTGTCGAATACATATTCACCTTTTATACTGATCCTTTTTTCATTAATAACGTCTTGATTCACAGCAAATTCATTAGCGTGAAGGTAGAAGCGCTTGTCAAATCTTAACTGGCCTGTGACTCGGAGACTCGTGTACACGTCAAGTGGAAACTTAAGGCGATACAGCCCTAAAATTGAGGAGGACTTAATCTTCTGGGTGGGGAATGAAAAGCTCGGAATTGTATTGGTCTCCGTTTTACGGTAGATGGCCATTCGCTTGTCTATGAGGCCACGATTATCATCAAATATAGCGAAGGTCTCCAAGCCATTGAGCGAGGTCGGCACTCTCATGCCTGCTGTGATAGTATAGTCTTCGAAGAGATCTTTTACCACGCCCTTGAAGAGCAGTCCCATCGGTGCGTTAGCTATCTCTGCATCATCCTGTGTATAGCTCTCTAAGCCTTCGAAGAGGACGCTATTATCCATCTGAGTGGTGAACTGATCTAATCTGAACTTTGACCTAGCAGCTACCGCTCGGGCTGAGACAAACTCAATGATGCGATCTTGCTCTAACTCCGTCTCCTCTATTTTATCAGTAGAGGTGGACCTGGAGAACAGGTCAATGGTTTCCTCTTGATCATTATCAAGCGGAGAGAGCTCCTCAGGATCTTCATATTTAGTCTGGAATAGATAGTCATCAGATAGTTCTTCTTTCTCTTCCTCTAGCTTAATGACGCCATATTGTGGAGTCTCTTCTACGTCGGCTGATGGGTTGACTGACTTAGCATTAGAGAGGGTGTATGGACTTATCTTAGTGTCCCACTGCGGATATTCCAGATAAGTCTTATATGCGCCATCACGATATAGTGTGTAGATATAATTCTTGGAGCCATTCACAGCGTGGTGTCTAATAATGTTTCTCGATTTATTAGAATTGGGATAGTGCTCATCCTTTACGGCATTTAATACATACCGATTCGTCATGCCTGAGGTGTTAGATAGATAGGCCACCTTACCATTCTCTGCGAAAAATGGATAACGCTCATTTTCATTGGGCGTATCTAATAGCTTAATGATATCGCCTGGCTTTTCAGCGAATGGCAGAAAGTAGACATTGAATTGATTGACGGGCATGATGCTGTCCATCTTGAGAATCTCGCGAGAAGTAGTAGCTCGGTTCGAGGAGAATAGAATGCCAGGAGAGCCTTCTAAGCTTACGTAGTGGGCATCTATGTCATCGTAAAAATCATTAGTCAGTTTCTCATACTGCCTGCCCTTAGAGTAGTAGATCATCAGGTCAGAGTAGCCATCATTAGAGGCACTCATGATGTAGTCCAAATCACTCTTGTAGGATATGCTATAGACTCGCTGGATATCTTCTGGCAGAGTCTGCTCGAGCTCTTCTTCAGTCTCTATATTATACTTAAGCAATTTAATCTTATCTCTGTATTCGTATACGATGGTTACTTCTTCACCAGATGGGTGCCAAGTGATGAGGGGATAATTATAATCTGGCTCTTGCACATTATTCCGATAACCACTCTTGAAGATGAGTTTTTCTTTGCCCGATTCCAGATGTCTCAGTTTTACCCATATCTTGCCGATATCATTGTAAGCATAGGCCAGCTCCTCACCATTTGGACTCAGCCTGAGCATACTCACGGGTACATGATCTCTATTGGAGAGATCGAGCTCCTCTATTTCAGAGCCCTCTTCAAAGACACCGACCTCCGCATCGTATAAGCGATTATAGAATTTGGTCCATTCCTTCTTGATTACCTCAAAGTTTTGTCCTAACACAAACATGAATGCATTATCCAAATTCCGATTGAGCCTCATGAGGTAGAGGATATTAGACACGGTGCCCGTACCGTAGGTCTGATCCACAAAATACCAGAAGGAGTGCCCGGCCACCTTTGGTCTTAGCCTGGCGATTTTATTAAATTTCTTATAGTTAGGTTTATCTCTAGCCCATAGGTCTCTCAGCTCATCTTCCACCAGATGATTCCAATCATTAGATAAGTACTCCACGATCCCTTGAGCATACCACTCTGGTAAGTTAAGACTCAAGCTGCTTTGAACGATCTCTTGTAAATTATTTCGTGCGTACATGGCATTCAGATACGCATTAGCAATACCCTTCCTGATCTGTTGACGCAGATCGCGGTGGTTGCCATCAAAGTAGACAAACATCTTGTTTCCAATGATTGTGGTATTACCGTGAGAAGACTCGAATGTCTCACTGGTGCCGATATTACTCTGCTTCAAATCCGACTGATCAAGGTAGACGATAATCTCGATTTTGTCATTGATCCGGTGCTCCATGATATTTTGGATCTCAGCGTGGTCATATTCAGCCATCTGCACGACGTACTGTCCGATGTTCTTGCCCTTGCCATACCAGTAGGTGATAAAATTCTCAGTCTCGTAGGTCCACCACTTATGATAATCATCGTGGTATTGCACCCGATTTTTACCAAATTCTGTCGCTATGGATTGGCTCCACGCCTGCTGCTGGACGACACCATACAGTAAAAATGATATGAATATTAGTTTTCTCAATGGATTGAAAAATACAAAAAGCTCAGCTCTTAGGAAATACCAATAGTATTATAACTGTATTTGTTCAGACAAAATGATCAGGATAGTACGTCACGCCTTAGTATATTTACCCTATGATCGTACAGAGTTTCACATTTAATGGATTTCAGGAGAATACTTATGTTGTCTCAGATGACAGTTTAGAATGCGTCATATTCGATCCTGGATGTTCTAATGGATCAGAGGAGCAGCGCCTACAGCAATACATTCTTGACAAGGGTCTGAAGCCAGTCAGATTAATCAATACTCACTGCCACATAGACCATATATTAGGCAACAAATTCGTCAGTGACACCTACAACCTACCGCTGGAAGCCCATGCGGGAGAGGTGCCTGTCTTAGAATCAGGTAAAGCGGTCAGCCAAAACTATGGGATCCCTTATACTGAGTCTCCACCGATAGCTAAATACTTGGAAGAAAATGATCAGATAAGCTTTGGCCATACGACGCTTAAGGCTTTATTCACCCCTGGACATTCTCCCGCGAGTCTCTCCTTCTATCACGCGGACTCACATACGCTGATAGCCGGCGATGTTCTTTTTCAGGGTAGCATCGGGAGGACCGATCTGCCAGGTGGAAATTTTGAAACGCTGATACGTAATATAAAAGAGAAATTGCTCGTGCTTCCAGATGAAACGACTGTATACTCAGGTCACGGCCCAGCTACTACCATAGGTTATGAGAGGGAGCACAACCAATTTTTGCAGTAAATTATATAGCTTGTGTAATGTAATCTAAGCATATAAATCGAAGATGTGAGGAGAACAATTTAGCAGGAAGAAGTGAAGGGAGACTTAAGGATTATCGGCGTGATAAGGAGTGATAGCAATCATTGAGCTAAAGTGAATATCCTTACAGGATCAGTTCTCGGTATGGGATGATGGTCTCAAATCCCTTTTCCTTGAAGTAGGACATGGTAGCTTTGACGGGCTTATCAGATGTGGCCAGCAGAAAGTCTCCTCCCCACGCTCCCAGTGACTTCACACTACCCCAGAAGTCTCTGAAGTGCTCATCCTTTACTGTGGTTCTGCCTAATATACCACCAATGATCTCTTCATGTGTGACGATGTGTTGTTCGAATTTTCCGAAGGATTTGCTTGTCGCTATTTTATCTGATAGGTCGCTGATCTCTGCGATCTGCGCTTTAGTTACTTTTTTTGTTTTAAGGAATTCTTGGACTTCTACTTTACTGTTCTGCTTCTGACCTGAATACACGAAATAGAGCTTATCCATGAATTTTGGTTCGAAGTCTACACCTGCGACGGTCAGCTCATCATTTTTCATGGTGTATTCTATCGGCCCATCTGCTCCAGCGCAGGCGATGTCATAGCCGCTTCCATTACTCACCTTAAAGTGCAGGTAATAAGGATTCACCTCTGCCCACTGTGCTACATTATGGATCAGGGTAGAGCTGCTGCCCAAGCCCCAGTGTTGATCAAACTCTAAGTAGGTTTCTACTCGAAAGCCATTCCATTTGTCTAAAAATTCTGAGTTGAGCCTTACCGCATTCTTCAATAGATTACCTAAATATATCGCCTTTTCTTCATCAGTGGTCTTCACTGGAGAGAAGTCTAAGAGAGAAATCTGAGCCTCAAACCACTTGTTACCATCGGGATCTTTGGACACCCATACGAGGTCAGATCCACGGGAAGGTTTCACGATCATTTTCTGGCCGACTTTAGTAGGTAGCGCGATAGATTTGGCACCATGAAGTATCACATACTCTCCTGTCAGGAGAACTTTGCCGTTACCGTAAAATTCCTTTTTAATCTGTGCGTTGTTTTAAGTCGGTTAAATTTCGTCTCATAAAGATAATATTTAACAAATGCAAACGAACTTTTAGCAGACATATTAAACTTTAAAAGTTTTTGAAGACATATTTTAGGCTACGATCGTCTGATTAGTTCTGAGGTCATCTAAGAACTGTCTGACGGAGGCGAAGGAGATAATCTTGTCGCTGAAATAGGCAGCGGCAGTCTTCATTTCTTTCTCCGTAGCCTCTAACTGATGCAGTATGTTCATGAGGTGCATTTTCATATGGCCCTGCTGGATACCCACTGTAACGAGGGATTTAACAGCTGCAAAATTTTGCGCTAATCCAGTCGCTGCTATGATTTGCATTAGTTCTTCGGCATTAGGGTTACCCAATAGTTCTAATGATCGCTTAGCCATAGGATGCAGAGATGTAAGTCCTCCGACTGTACCGATAGCGAGAGGTATATCCAGCCAGAATCTAAAGATACCTTCCTTCAGTTCACAATGACTGAGGCTGGTGTAGCGACCATCTTTAGACGCATAAGTGTGCCCGCATGCTTCTATGGCTCTAAAGTCATTACCTGTGGCAAGTACCACAGCGTCGATACCATTGAAAATGCCCTTATTGTGAGTGGTCGCCCGGTAAGAATCGATTCCGGCGATCTGGACAGCCGCATGAAAGCGGTGTGCAAAATCTTGTCCAGACATGCCTTTAGCCACCCCTGCCAAATCCTTTATTGGACAGGAGAGTTCGGCTCTGACGAGGCAGTCGGGTGTATAATTGGATAAGATCGACATGATCAGCTCGATCTGTTGCGTCTCACCGCCAAACAACTCTCCATCCGCTGCCAAAGCTTTGAGTCTACTGGAGAATAATTCTAAGACGGAATTAATAAAATTAGCGCCCATGGAATCACAGGTCTCAAAGGAGGCTTTCAGCTGAAATAGCTCATCCATCTCTTGAGATAAGTCAATAAGTACAACATCCTTGATACCTCCTCCACGTTTGACCATATTAGCCGTGATCGCTTCTGCCTCTTGCAAGAGATCTAATTTGATCCGCTCAAAGGCATTGAGCAATTTGGAGGGATCCCCTTTCCATAAGAAATGTACCTGACCTATCTTCTCTGTGCCCAGCACTTCAGTCTTGAATCCCCCACGCTTCATCCAGATCTTTGCAGCATTAGCCGCTGCAGCTACCACGGAGCTCTCCTCTATGACCATGGGGACGCAGTAGGTCTTACCATTGATCAGAAAATTAGGGGCTACTCCGTATGGCATGGCGAAGTTAGTGATGGTATTCTCGCTGAATCCATCAAGAATTTTTTGCTGATCTTCGTTGGTAAGCCAATAGCTCATGAGCTCCCTTTTGACGGACTCTCTGTCTTTAAAAAAATTCTCCACGAGCCACTTTATCTTGCCTCGCTTAGACAATTTTGAAAATCCGCTGATCGATCTTGTATTGTCCATGAGTTATGATTCTTTTACGCGCAGATAAGCTGAAGCAAACTGTAGGCCTTCTATTTGCAACTTGACATAAGATTGTAGTTCTTCATAGCTACCCTGCGCATGTTTTAGAAATGCAGACGCTTGCCCATATATAGCATTATGTCGCAAGGACTGAATCGCATGATATCCATCCAGAAAGCCACCCATACCTCCTGAAATAATAAAGTTATGACAGTTCACCTCATGGGCCATCTCAGGTATAAGCTCATTGATAACGCTAATCATATCAGCTGCATCGTGCCCTAAATAAGCCATACATCCGAAGGCCTCCTTCTTCAGCTCATCTCCTCTGATCATTTCTAACATGGAAAAGTTAGTGCCGCCCATAGCCGCAAATTCGATGGCATCTATCGGAAGTCTCATCAGGGCTCTGAGTGACTCTCGGCCGAAGCCCTGCCCCACTTCTTTGACGATCACTGAGATATCCATTTCTCGTACAATATGAGATATCGTCTCGATTGGTGATATGGTAATCTGATCGCCCTCCTCTTGAAGCCATTCCTGAAGTGGATTCACGTGGATGATCAGCCCATCTGCGGATAGCTTTTCGAGGAGTCTGAGTATCTTGTCTGTCTGCTGAGCTGCAATGAGCTGCTCTACTTGTGCAATACCTAAATTAGCATATAGTGGCTGCTTACCGATATGGCGTCTCACATTAAAATCAGCAAGTGTATCATCACTATCCAATAGAGAGCGACACGATCCCAAACCCATACCCAAACCAAATTCTTGGCAGGCCTTAGCTAAATTAGTGTTTATGATGCGTGCCATCTCCGTGCCACCAGTCATGCTACTCACCCAGATAGGTGCTTTGATCTGTTGATTCAAGAAACCCTTGGGGTATCCAGCGATGCCTTTGGGATGTGCGGCCAATAGCGGCTCGTAAGAGAATCTGTTGTCGAGCTGTGCTGCTGTAAGTTTTGACTGAAACGCTAAGTCTATGTGGTCTTTTTTACGAGAAGAGGCTGACGGGTCTTCGGTTAACTTCATATGGTGTATGCCTTATAACTGAATAGAATAGATGCTTTCTATGAGCAGTTATTTGAATTAACATTGTCTTAATTAGACAAATGTAATTTAAAATAGTTTCATCCCGTTATGACTACTGCCTTGCCTATGTAGAAATATTTACTTGATCTTATTGACTATAAAATTTGAAAGCTATGAAAATCATCATGATTGTGGCTCTTGCGCTATCTGTATCAGCGATATCAGGTCAAAGTAAGCGCCAAGCCGTAGAGCATTTTAATCAGGCCATCGAAGCCTTTAACCAGAAGGACTATAAAACCGCTATTCAAGAATACAGTCAGTCTATAGAATTGAACTCGTCATTCGCCAAAGCATATTATAATCGGGCAAATGCTCACCTCAACCTCAAGAATTACCATGCCGCTATTACGGATTTTGATGATGCTTTGGCTCTTGATGACAGTTTCAGCAAGGCGCACCTATATAAGGGCTATGCATACATGCAGCTTAAAAACCAAAAGAAGGCTATCGTCAACTTCAGTAATGCGATAAAGGCTGATCCTAAATTTGAATACGCGTACAGCTATCGCGGCACTATAGCTATGAAGCAGGGTAGATACGCTAAGGCCATAGAGGACTTTGATAGAGCCATCGAGCTGAATCCAGAAAATTCAAAATTCTATCTCAACCGGGGTCTCTGCTACCTAAGTGAGAAGCAGTACGATCAGTCCATCACTGACTTAAGCACAGCATTGGAGCTGAATCCTAAGCTGACATCCGTCTATGCTAATCGCGCCAAGGCCTACCTCAAATCCGAACGATATGAGGCAGCGGTCGAAGACTTCTCAGAAGCCATCAGCCATAAGAAAAATGCATATGACCTGTATTATTTTAGAGGATTTGCAGCCCTTATGAATGAACAACTAAAGCTGGCGAACGAAGACTTCGCCCAAGCCATATCCATCAAAGAGGATCACTTACCTTCACTTAAAAACAAAGCCATCACCAGCATGAAGCTTAAGGCTTATGATGAATCAGTAATTGACTATACAGCGATCATTAAGGTCGAGCCCAAGGAGGCTAATCACTGGACTAATCGCGGTATTGCACAGCTCAATTTAAAGAATCATGAGGCTGCAGAAAATGACTTCACTAAAGCCATTGAGCTTAATCCTGAGTATGCCATTGCCTTTTACAATCGAGCTAATGCGCATAATCTTATGGACAACCGAGACCTCTCGTGCGAGGATATGAGACAGGCTGCCCGCTTAGGCTATAAGGTCGCCTTCGATTATATACCGAGTGTATGTGATGATCTTCATCCGAATAAAGGGAAGGAATAGTGACGTCTATTATTTTACAAGGACTTGTTAGCTTATGAGTCTGCTCTTGTTATCTGTCCCCTATGTAGATTGGACTACCCATAACATTAGTCTCTTATTGGTATTTTAAATGCTCATCCTCATTTCGACAAGTTGCTTTTCAAATCCGAATTTCAAATAAGCCGATACGGCCCTGACATTAGCGTCATAGACATCTAAGCGGAATTCATGGAGGCCTCGTGCTAAGGACCATATTTTTAATTCATCTAACATCCTTTGACTGAAGTTTTTCCCTCGATGTTCAGGTTTCACGTACAGGAACCCCACGTAGGCATATCTGTCGTGTTTAAAGTAAGGCTTTGCTTGCTTAACAGTAACGTAAGCGGAGGCGACGACATCACCATTAACTTCACCTACCATGACTTCGGTATCCGTTGCCTCAATCATCGCTTTTATGTCATAGTAATATATGGTGCCCCCCTGTAAGGTAGCATCAAAAGGTCGCTCTGTGGATACGATACCTTGTTCAAATTCTAGGAGAATAGCTAAGTCCTGTAGTTCTGCTGATCTAAAACTAATGCTTTCCATGTGGTATCTATTGAAGCAAATGATTCTATGATGTGATATTAATTCGTGCTGCTATCAGACTATTATTTATCCGAAGATTGATGAGAAAATCGGTAGACAGTCTGACTCTTATAGACTTCTCCCGGACGCAAGATGGTACTAGGAAAATGTGGTTGATTAGGTGAGTCTGGAAAATGCTGTGTTTCTAAACAAAATCCTGTTCTGGGATGATATTGCATGGAAGCTTTACCTGCACTGCCGTCTAAGAAATTACCTGTGTAAAACTGGACGCCAGGCTCCGTGGTGAGCACTTCTAAGCGTCTACCAGATTCTGGTTCAAAGACCACAGCTGCTAGTCGTAGCTGACCTGCTTCACCATCTATGACCCAGTTGTGATCATAACCTCCACCATACTTTAGCTGATCATTGGTTTGGTCATCGATTCTATCTCCGATAATTCTGGATACTCTAAAATCAAATGGTGATTCTGCGACTGATTCTATAGTTCCGGTGGGAATTAAACTTTCATCCACTGGTGTATATCGACTAGCTAATAAAGTCACTTCATGATCCAACACGTCGCCTTCGCCCTGACCTTTTAGATTGAAATAACTATGGTTAGTTAAGTTAATGACGGTGGGCTGATCCGTGGTGGCTTGATAGTTTATGCTTAGCTCGCTTTTCTCATTTAGGGTATAGCTGACCTTCAGGTCTACATGGCCCGGATATCCCTGATCTCCATCTGCACTGCTGCCTGAAAGCATCACGCCCGATACATGATCATCTGCTATGACCTCTACATCATAGACCAATTTGTCAAATCCGACATCCCCTCCATGCAGCGAGTTTGGCGCATTATTCATAGGTAGCTGATATGACTTGCCATTAATGGAGAACAGACCCTTAGCAATGCGATTAGCATAGCGTCCCACAAGAGCTCCAAAATAGGGATGATCACCCTCATATCCTGTCAACTCGTCAAAGCCTAATGCGATATCTTTTATCTCCCCATGCTTATCTGGCACATTTAACTTAGTGATGATGCCTCCAAAATTCATGACGCTAAATGAGACGTTATGGTTATTACGAAATGTATATTCTTTGATCTCATGTCCATTGATGATTCCCAGAATTTTTTCGTCCATAACAATTTTATTTGAGCGTTCTTGTATTGACAGAGCGGTTTGCTTGCCTTGGCAGGAAACCATTAAAAGTAGCGGTAAAAAATAATGGGGGCTCACTGAGTATTTTTATGTATAAAAAAAAAGATACTTACTTAAACACAACGAGATAGTTGAAGCACACCTTTCATTATCATAAAAAAAGTAATACCTGACGTGTCTTTTAAGGATGGGGCCTAGCCAATAATAAAACAAGCGCCTACGATTGTAGGCCAAGCTATTTTACACTTTCTGCATTTCGATTGATGATGATGTCGATCACCTTAGCTGTCTCCGGAATTTCTTCTTTATCCAGCAGATAGACATTACTTGGGTAATCTAAACCAAAACTTAAGTTTCCGTATTTAACGTGCGTTTTATTTTCTATTTCAGACCCATGTACTTCAAAGATGTTCTGGATGATTTTTATTTCTTTGTAAGTCGTACCGATACCTATCTTGTACTTCGTGCTAGCCTTATCTGTGGTAACCGTGATAGCCCCCACTAAATCTTGGCTTAGCGGATCTGCAGAGAAGTAGCCGATCTTATCTCCGCCATCCATAATCTGATACATATCATAGGTACCTTCCGCATTCTTAGCTGTCGATTCTGAAATCTTTGACTCTGGTATGTCAGCTATCTTAGATCCCACTTGGATACCATAGAATGAATCATCATCAATCAAATACGACTCATCCATTGCTGAATCTACGTCTCCAGAGACTTGAGACTTCAGGTCTTGGGATGCATCTGCTTTCTGTTGCTCATTGGTGTTACAGCTGATGAGCCATATGCAGATGCTCAATAAGATTAATGTTTGTCGAATCATGTGCTGATGTCCAATGAATTAAAAATATTACGTTTTACAATTCTTTTCTCAAACGGGCTACAGGAATATTCAGCTGCTCTCGATACTTGGCCACCGTCCTGCGAGCGATGTTATACCCTTTATTTTTAAGGTAGTCCTTAAGCTTCTCATCAGATAGCGGCTTTCGTTTATCTTCAGCCTTAATTGCATCTTCAAGAATATTCTTGACTTCAAAAGTAGAGACTTCTTTTCCGTCCTGAGTCATCAGTGATTCTGAGAAAAAATCTTTTAGACGCTTAGTGCCAAATTCTGTTTGCACGAACTTACTATTAGCCACTCGCGAAATCGTAGAAATATCCAAACTCGTGATCTCTGCGATGTCTTTAAGAATCATCGGTTTCAGTTTGCGATTATCCCCTGATAGAAAAAAATCATACTGATATTGCATGATGGTATACATCGTATTGTAGAGTGTCTCTTGTCTCTGTTTGATAGCATCAATAAACCATTTAGCGGAATCTATTTTCTGCTTTATAAACATGATAGCCTCTTTCTCTTTCTTCGTCGAACGTCTGCCTTTAGTAGTATCCTTATAACTTCGGAGCATGTCCATATAGCCGTCATTGATTCTAAGGTCTGGCGCATTTTTATTGTTCAGTGATAGCTCCAGCTCTCCATCTCGATTTACGATGATGAAGTCAGGCATGATGTACTGCACTGAGTTAGTGTTTTGATATGAGCCAGAGTTAAATCCACTGGCCGGTTTTGGATTTAGCTTTAGTATTTCAGCGATAGCGTCCTTAAGATCAGACTCTGATATTTCTAATGCTTTTTTCAGCTTGTCATAGTGCTTCTTAGTAAATTCATTAAAGTAGCTATGCAAGACTTCCCTTGCTATCATCAGAACTTCGGATGACTCCCCCGCTCTATTGATGTTAGCGTCAATTTGATTGAGCAGGCACTCCTGTAGACTGGTAGATGCGACACCTGGTGGATCGAGGTGCTGTACTACATTAAGCATACGCTGGATGTCGGACTTTTCTACGATGATATTCTGTGAAAACATCAGGTCATCTACTATGGATGCTGGGTCCCTTCTTAAGTAGCCATCTTCGTCTATGCTACCGACGATCTGGTGCGCTATAATCTCATCTGTCTCATTATCAAATTCTAGCATGCCGATCTGATTTTCCAGATGGTCATGAAATGAATTTTCTACAGCGATCGGAATCGTTTTTTCTTCTTCGGTGGAGTATACATCAGTCTTCATTTTGTAACTGATGGGATCATCATCCATGTATTCCTGCAGATAATCGTCTAATTCTACATTCTCTTCTGGCTCTGCATCTTCATCTTTCTCATCTCCAAAGCCTTCTTCTATATCAAATACTTCTTCGAATTCCTCGCCTTCATCGAGAGCAGGATTCGACTCTAATTCTTCTTGAATCCTTTGGTCTAAGGTAGCGGTAGGAATCTGCAATAACTTCATCAATTGTATCTGCTGAGGAGACAATTTTTGAAGCATTCTCTGACTTAGATTCTGCTTGAGCATTTTTTTAGTTTTTAAGATCGATAATTAGGTTTTGAGTCAGTATTGCTACATTGTAAACGCTTAGATGGATATCTTGGTTTAAAACGAGTATATACTGGCCATGGATTCAAATATAATGCCAAATTAAACATATTATAATTAAATGCAATATAAATATATTTTATAATCAGTCCTTTATACATAATCAGTATTAGCAATGAGTATCAACGATAGAATCTCCAGCCTCCGCAATTATATGGCTGAGCACCACATAGATGCCTACATCATCCCTAGCACAGATCCTCATCAGAGCGAGTATGTAGCTAGCCATTGGAAAGGGAGAGAATGGATCTCAGGATTCACAGGCTCAGCAGGGGTAGTCGTCGTCACACATAACCATGCAGGTGTGTGGACTGACTCTCGCTACTTCATTCAGGCTGAAGAGGAATTAGCTTCGAGTGAATTCGAATTACACAAAGTCATCAAGCAAGGCGCACCCATGCATGAGCTATGGCTAGCAGAGACGCTGACAGCCGGTCATAAGGTGGCCTTTGATGCCAGCTTATTCTCAGTATCGCAGGTCAGAGCGCTACGCCGCCGATTAGAAAAGCATGACATTACAATACACGATTCTATAGATCTACTGCAGCAAGCATGGCAGGATAGACCAGTCCTCCCGACAGAGCCCATCTTCGAGCATGATCTTCGGTATACTGGCGAATCCAGAGCAGATAAACTACACCGCGTCAGAGTGAAAATGAAAGCAGCCGGCGCGGATCAGTATTTCATCAGTACACTAGATGATATCGCCTGGCTCTTCAATATCAGAGGCAGGGACGTCGCCTGCAATCCCGTCGCCATAGCTTATGCTATCATCAAGCTGGACAGCGCTCGGCTCTTCATAGATCAGCAAAAAGTAAGTGCAGCACTCCGAAATTCTCTTTTGGATGACAAGGTGCAGCTATCAGACTACCATGAGATTCAGGCGCACCTCGAATCTATCTCTCTGCCTACTCGCATATTAATACATAAAGCCAGTTGCAACGCAGATCTATACCAATCCATTCATCCAGATACGACTATCAAAGCTGAAAATATAGTCATGCATATGAAAGCCGTTAAAAATGAAGTGGAACTGTCACACTTTAGAGAAGTCATGAAGAAAGATGCGGTAGCACTGACTAAGCTCTACATGTGGCTGGAGCAAGAGCTGAAGCAGCGCGCTGTACCAGAGGCTGAGCTGGCAGAACAGCTAATTACGTTCAGAGCTGAAGGTGAAAACTACTATGGAGAGAGCTTTGATGCCATCGTCGGATATCAAGGCAATGGGGCCATCGTGCATTACCGCGCAGAACATAGTACATGCGCAGACATCAAAAATGAAGGCATGCTTCTACTGGACTCTGGTGGTCAATATACTGATGGCACAACTGACATCACTCGGACTGTCACCTTCAGCGAGCCGACAGCAGAACAGCGCACTGCCTATACGGCAGTATTACAGGGGCACATTGCTTTGGCTCAGGCTAAGTTTCCAGAAGGCACGATCGGTGGACAATTAGATGCACTGGCTAGACAATTCCTCTGGCAGCATGGGCTGAACTACCTGCATGGTACGGGCCACGGAGTCGGATTTTTCCTCAATGTCCACGAACCTCCGCAGGGATTTGCTCCAGGACTTTCCACCAGATCTAATACCACATTGGTCCCAGGTATGGTGACGTCTAATGAACCTGGCTACTACAAAGAGGGAGATTTTGGTATCCGCATTGAAAACTTAATTATCACTAAGCATGCCGATGAACCAGGGTATTTGGATTTCGAGACCATTACCTTATTCCCTATTGATACAAGACTCATTGATCAGCATAAGATGAGCCCTGAGCAGATAGACTGGCTGAATGATTATCACCATGAGGTGGAAGAAAAGTTAAGACCTCACTTGAGTATAGACCAGCAGCGCTGGATGAAACAAAAATGTCTGGCTATTGCAAAATAATGGCAATGATATTGCTCAAGTATCTATCAGATAATATAACTATTCTGTGGTGCTTGGCTGATTTTTAGGCCGTGTCTAAAAGATTAATATAAGCGCTATTGAATCAAATCCGCCAAAAATATTAGGGGACGCCTGTTATTATAAAGGCTTTTGCTTTACTTTGCGTATAAATTAAGAAAGACGCCAATGTCCCAACACGAAGAAGTCGATTACAGCAATAAAGGAGCTAAATTTTTAAAGGTTCTCTTGTTTTTCGCACTGTTCATCATATTTCTGATCTGGATATACCAGCAAAATCAAAACGGCTTACCAGGTCAATAGACCAATATAGTCTTCTTTTCAGTACGGCTGAATGACTTAAGTCTATGTAGGACTTGCTCATGTTGAATACAAGGTATGTAGCCACGTTGAGGCTGCTTTTTAGCCTCTTAATAACTCCAATGATATTAGCTAATCAGGTATAGTAAGAACAATTTGTCTAAGCTCTATAATATCTTAGGGGTATTCAGAAGTAAAGCATAAACACATTTTCTATAGATGCAAAGCTTACTTGCACTCGCCGTGCGGGCCT
>ENA-ORXM01000618-ORXM01000618.1-marine-metagenome-genome-assembly--contig:-NODE-618-length-59720-cov-4.139245_pt1 | contig 59720 bp, 59 predicted proteins | sample MGYA00237867_ERZ511480 | MGnify/ENA primary metagenome ERZ511480 (study PRJEB26309, sample SAMN06266103) | marine metagenome | isolation source: Algal blade | place: United Kingdom:Sidmouth, United...
CACAAACGCAATAAAAGAGTTTATCAAGGTCAAAGATGAAACAGTTCTGAGCTATCAACCCGAAAACGCTGAGGACTTGTCAGCAAAGCTAAGCTACGCCTTCAATCATCCCACTGTCCTGAATACGATTGCTAAAAACGGTCACGCCTGTTTACACGAAAACTATACGAGCAGCGCCTATTTAGCGCAACTACGTGAAAAGCTCAAAGAGCTGGAAACATAAGCGGTGGAAAAACGCAAAGTCCTGGTCTCAGCGTACGCGTGTGAACCCGAGCAAGGCTCTGAGCCTGCCGTAGGATGGAATACGGTTGTTGAGCTTGCTAAGTATCACAAACTATGGGTCTTGACTACGCGTTATCATGGCCGCGCAATTGAATCCTATTTGAAAACCCACAGCCTTCCAAATGTAGCGTTTATTTACCTCGACCCCCTCAACTGGACGTATGACTGGAGCGCCCCGGATAACCGTTGGGACCTCAACGCTCACTACTACTTGTGGCAACTAGAAGCCTACCGAGTGGCTCGAGACTTACACAAGCAAGAACACTTTGACCTTATTCATCACGTAACCTATGTGCGCTACTGGACGCCAAGCTTTTTGGCGCTCTTGCCAGTGCCCTTTATTTTTGGCACGGTGGGCGGGGGCGAAGCGACGCCAGACAGCTTTATGCCTAGTTTTTCCGTGCAGAATAGACTCTTCGAGCGTTTCCGTCAAGGAATACAGCGACTCAGTGAGTTGGACCCTTTTGTCCGCCTTACCGCCCAGCGGAGCCGCCTTGCTATTGCAGCGACACAGGAAACCGCGAAACGCTTAAAGATTATCGGAGCACGTACTATTTTGCTTCAGGACGCTTTAGGTTTGAGCGAAGAGGACACGCAAAAACTTGATGTTCCGCCGCCTGAGCTTGGGGGCGTGCGCTTTTTAAGCATCGGACGCTTACTTCACTGGAAAGGGTTTCATTTGGGTTTGGAGGCCTTTGCCCGCGCCGACCTAGAGGGCGCTGAATATTGGGTTATCGGCGACGGCCCTGAAAAAGGAAGCCTCGAGACCTTAGCGCGCAAATTAGGTGTCGCCGAGCGCGTTAAATTTTTAGGTGTGCTCAGCCGCACGGAGGTGCTCGAGCATATGGCGCAAATCGACGTACTCGTTCACCCGAGCTTGCATGATTCCGGGGGCATGGTCTGCCTCGAGGCGATGGCAGCAAGTCGCCCGGTGGTGTGTTTAAACCTGGGGGGTCCTGATGTCCTGGTTACAGAAGAAACAGGAATAAAGGTGGCGGCAACAAGCTTAGATGAAACGATAGACGGCCTTAAGGACGCCCTTACGGTACTGGCTGAAAATCCTGCAAAACGTCTTAAGTTAGGACGCGCGGGTAGGCAGCGTGTTCTGAAAAACAACACCTGGCAAGCCAAGGGGAAAAAAATCGCCGAACTGTATGAAGCCGTTCTCAAAGAGGCTTGAGCGTGCGCATTTTCGTAGCCCATAACTTTTACCAGCAGGCGGGGGGCGAAGACGTCGTGTTTCGCGCCGAAACGGATTTACTCGAGCAAAAAGGTCATGACGTTTACCGTTACACCGTGCATAACGATGCGGTTGACAAAATGGGCCGTCTGGCCTTGGCTGGAGCAACGGTCTGGAACTCAGAAAGCTACAGAGAACTCAAAGCTCTGTTCGATGACTGGCAGCCGGATATCGTTCACGTTCACAACACCTTGCCACTTATCTCGCCTGCGATTTACTACGCAGCTCAACGCGCCGGGGCAGGGGTGGTTCAAACCCTTCACAACTACCGTCTGTTCTGTCCACCATCAAACTTTTACCGCGACGGTAAGGTTTGTGAACTCTGTTTGGGTCGCCTGCCCTGGCCTGCGGTGCGCCACGCCTGCTACCGCGACAACCGCGCGGCAAGCGCTGCGGTGGCTGCGTCGCTTAGCTACCACCGTCTGCGCGGCACCTACAGCAGCCGAGTCGACCTTTATATTGCACTCACCCAATTCGCTAAAGACAAATTTATAGAGGGCGGCTTCGATGGCAACAAAATAGAGGTCAAGCCCAATTTCGTTGGTACCGACCCGAAGCCGGGCGCGGGCGCGGGCGGTTACGCGCTTTACGTGGGCCGCTTAGCTGAGGAGAAAGGCATTGGTACGCTGCTCGAGAGCTGGTCAGGTGACAACGCCTTCCCCTTGAAAATTGTCGGGGACGGACCTCTTGCCCCTGACGTTAGGACCGCCGCAGAAAACCATCCCAACATCGATTATTTAGGACGGCAGGACCGCAACCAGGTACTCTCGCTTATGAAGGACGCAGCCTTCCTCGTATTTCCTTCGACCTGGTATGAGGGCTTACCTACCGTTATTATCGAGGCGTTCGCTTGCGGCTTACCTGTGGTGGCAAGCGAACTCGGTGGCACTGCTAGCTTGCTCGAGCCTGGCATAACGGGCCTCTATTTTGAAGCTGGGAACTCAGTCCAGCTCAAAGAAAAAGTTAGGCAATTACACGAGCAACCTAGCACCTTAAAGGAGATGCGCCACGCCGCGCGGCAGCGCTATGAAAACAGCTACACACCCGAGGCTAATTACGAACAGCTCATAAGGCTTTATAAGGGTGTTCTAGCAGGGCGCGCCGACCTTCATAAAGTCTAAAATGTGCGTTAAACACGCGCTCTAAAGGGTCTTTGCGCCTATACTTAAAAGATGCTCCCCACCTTCCTCTTCCTTTTTTTCAGCGTATTTAATCTCCTCTTAACCACGCAGTCAAGCGCTCTTTCATATGGGGCCACCCAGTTGGCGACTCTCGACGGTACGGTGACGCAAGCAATGGTGACGACAAAAAGTCGTCCAGAGCGATTCTTAGCCCTGTTCAATTTAAGTCCCCTTTCCACCACGTTGTCTCTGGGGGATATGGGTTCAGACGACGACTTTGGCCCCAGGCGCGACTTAGAAATTTCTGAAGATGCGGTCAAACTGCAACCGGGTGACGACATCAATTCTGTCATAACGCAGCATCCGGCAGGCACAACTTTTTTACTCGGGAAAGGCGTTTACCGTATGCAAAGCGTCACCCTGCGTGACGGCGATGTTTTAATGGGTGAATATGGCGCGGAACTCAATGGCTCGCGTCTCGTCACCGAGGTCTCGCGTGAAGGCGACTACTGGGTCTTGCCAGAGCAGACGCAGCAAGGTGAAGTCTTCGACAAATGCTTTCCCGAATTTCCTGCTTGCAAATACCCCGAGCAAGTGTTTATAGATGACAGGCTCCTAAGCCAGGTTGAAAGCTTACAGCAGCTACGCTCCGGCACTTTTTACTTTGACTACCGCAATGACAAAATTTATTTGGCCGACAACCCCGAGGATAAGAAGCTCGAGGTCAGCATTACGGCCCAAGCTGTAAAGGGCGCACCCCATGCGGTTATAAGCAACCTCATTATTACTAAATACGCTCAGGTCGGTGATTGGATGACGGTCCGCTCATTTCCTGACATGGTCGTCGAGTATAACGATATTGGCTTTAATGCGGCTACTGGCCTTAGTCTGTCCCACAGGGTCTACGCCCACCATAACCGTATTCACCATTCAGGCCGCTTAGGCGTGATAGATGTGCAGAGTCATGACATCAGGTTTGAATACAATGAACTGGCGTTTAATAACACCTTTGGCTACGACTACAACTGGGAGGCAGGCGGTAGTAAATTTTTAGAAACACGTAATTTGCTCGTCGCGCACAATTACGTACATCACAACTTCGGCCCAGGGCTTTGGACTGATCATGACAACCAGAATACCCTGTACGAATACAATACAGTTGTCAACAACACGGGTAATGGAATTTTTCATGAGATCAGCGGTAGAGCCATTATACGCTTCAACAAAATAAACTATAACGGCACGAACGGTATTGTAATCTCGAATTCTTTCAACACAGATGTCCATAATAATACTTTAAGAGGCAACGCAAGCAGCTTGTGGGCTAGAAACGCCTGTCGGCCTGCCGCTAAAACTTTTACCCTTAAGAATGTGCATTTTTACGAAAATGAAGTTCATCAAAATATCTACTACGCAGATGAGAGTAAGTGGCTCGCGGGTAAGGCCGCTGCCCTCTACGTAGATAGAAACTGTCGTTATTGGCGTGAGGACTTTAAAACCTGGTTCGATGGTTCGGGCAACCGCTGGTCTAATAACAGTTACTATTTTAATGACCTTCGCGACGGTGCCAGACCACCGTTTTTCTGGCAAGAAGCTGAGCTACAGTTAGATGCTTGGCAAGATTTTGGTTTACAATAAGCGCTACAGTTAACCCAAATCACTTTTCCACGAAGTGTGATTGTCACTATCTTAAGGCGGGGCGCTGGGATACATTAAGGGGGTGAGTCTCTCGAGTACCGCTTACTCAAGTGCAAAACGTGTTTTAAACGTTTGGAACACCCTGACCGGTCCCCTTTACTGGCTTTATGAGCGGCGCCTTTTAACCGCTGTTCAGTCAGGTGGCAGACTTCCCAACCACATCGGCATAATTATGGACGGTAATCGCCGCTTTGCCAAGGCGATTGGTTTAGACGTAAAAACAGGTCACGACCACGGCGCGGGCAAGGCCAGAGAAGTACTCGACTGGTGCCTCGACCTTAAGATTAAACATGTGACGCTGTGGGGCTTCAGCACTGAAAACAAAAGCCGTAAACCCGAAGAAGTCGCTCACCTTCACAGCTTGTTTGCTCGCCAAGCTAACGAACTTGTTAGCGACAAACGTTTACATGAGAATAAGGTCCGCGTCCGCGTAATTGGTGATATTGAAGATTTCCCCGCTGAAACAAAAGCGGCGCTCGCCAAGATGGAAAGGGCCACCGAAAACTATAAGGGAATGCAGCTCAACATAGCCTTGGGCTACGGGGGCCGCGAAGAAATTGTAACGGCGGTGCGCAGCCTTCTGAACGAGAAATCTGATGGGGCAATGAGCTTAGATGATTTGATTGAAGAGGTCAGTGTCGAGGCGATTCAGAGCTACCTTTATACCGCAGGTACACCCGACCCTGACTTTGTTATTCGCACCAGTGGCGAGGTTCGCTTGTCCGGCTTTTTGTTATGGCAAACCGCCTATAGCGAATTTTATTTTTGTGACGCCTTTTGGCCCAGCTTTCGCAAGGTCGATTTTCTACGCGGCATACGCAGCTACCAAGAACGCGAACGCCGTTTTGGTAAATAGGAGGCTCCTGTGAGCACATTCGTCGCCGTGATTATGGCCGGGGGTAAGGGACAGCGCTTCTGGCCTCTTTCAACACCGGATAAACCCAAACAATTTCTTGATTTAGAGCGCACAGGACGCACTCTTATTCAGAGCACTTATGACCGAATCTTACCGCTCGTAGCAGGTCCCGAAGCTATATTTGTCGCTACGGCGCAACCCTATAAAGATTTGGTGCTCGAGCAACTCCCTGACCTCTCCGAAGACAATCTTATTATCGAACCTGTCGGACGTGATTCGGCACCTGCCGTCGCCCTAGCTTCTTTAACGCTGCATAAACGCTACCCTGACGCGGTCGCCGGGTTTTTCTCAGCCGACCACCGCATCGGTTTACCGGGCGAGTTTCGTGACACGATTCGGCAAGCGACCGAGCTTGCTCAAAGTACCGCTGGTATTGTCACTATTGGCATTCAGCCGAGCTGGCCCGCAACAGGCTACGGCTATATTCAGGCGGGTGAACCTGTGGGGGAGCACGGTTACCGCGTCCTCCAGTTTGTTGAAAAGCCAAATGCTAAGCGGGCGCAGCAGTACCTCGAGGCTGGTCACTATTCCTGGAATGCAGGCATTTTCGTGTGGCCTCTTAAAACGATTTTGCAAGAACTCGAGACCCACGTCCCAGACCTCATGAAGCCCTTGAAAGAGGCTTTTGAGCAAGGTAAAGTTGCTGAGGTTTTCCCGACACTAAAAAAAATAAGTATCGACTTTGCCGTTATGGAACGAACCGATAAGGTTTACGTGATACCTGGCGATTTCGAGTGGGATGATATTGGCGACTGGGTCGCTTTAGAGCGCTTGTTAAAGCAAAACGAGAGCGACTCGAATACGGTAGTAGGCAACCACGTCGGGCTGGAAACCGCCGGGAACATTATCTACACCGAAACAGAAGATGACGTGATTGTGACGCTCGGTGTAGAGAATCTGGTAGTGGTCAAACGCGGCAACGTGGTTATGCTCGTGCATAAAGACCGCATACAAGAGATTAAGCATATTCTCGAGGATGAACGCCTCGCCACTATTTCGGTAAGCTAGGGCGTGGACACTTTAAAGTTTGGTACTGACGGCTGGCGCGACGTCATCGCGGACAAATTCACCTTTGCCAATGTTGCCAGGGCCGCTCAAGCCTACGCCGACTATTTGAAAGAGGGCACGAATCGCAAAGTCATCGTAGGTTACGACACCCGTTTCAACGCAGCCCTCTTTGGACGGCGCGTGGCTGAAGTTCTAGTCGCCAACGGTCTGGACGTGCATCTCAGCAAAAGCTTTTTACCGACACCGGCTCTGTCCTTCGCCGTAAAACACTACGGCGCAGGCGGCGGTGTCATGCTCACAGCTTCACACAACCCACCGTCTTACCTCGGCTTCAAACTTAAAGGTGCCTACGGTGGCACAGCGACGGAAACTATTTATAGTGCAGTGAGTCAAAAAACCAGCGGGGTCACATCCGCTGACGTTCAAGCTTTCGATAAGGCAAACCACACGGTTAATACCTTCGATATTCGCAATGATTATTACGCAGCACTCGAGAAACTCGTCGACCTTAACGCGTTAAAAACGCTCGACATTCCCCTTTTTCACGAGGCTATGGGAGGCTCGGGTACGGGTTGGCTAGCTAGTTTCTTTGAATTCGTCGGACTAGGTGCAAAAGTCAAAGACTTGCACCCTGAACCGGACCCTATGTTTTACGGCGTCAACCCCGAACCTATTGACGCGAACTTGGGATTTGCTATGGATCACATGCAGGACGTCTCAGAAGGCATTGTCATTGCTACAGATGGCGACGCAGACCGTATTGGTGTTGTACTACCAGGCGGCGTCTTTTTTAACTCACACCAGATTTTTGCAGTACTCATCGATCAACTCAGTCAAAAAGGATTAAAGGGTAAGGTTGTCAAAACGTTTACGGTGTCACGTGTGGTGGAACGCTTGGCCAAGGCTCGAGACCTAGACGTTACCGAAACCCCTGTCGGTTTTAAATATATTGTCGACGCCATGCTTGAGGGCAATGTGCTTATCGGCGGCGAAGAATCGGGCGGGATTGGCTTTAGTGAGCATTTGCCAGAACGTGACGGGATAGCTAACGGTCTGCTACTGCTCGAGGCTATAGCCACATCAGGCAAAGGTTTGGCGGATCTGTTTAAAAACATTGAGCAAGAGGTAGGTTGGCAACACGCCTATGACCGCCTCGACTTACACCTTAGCGGTAATGAGCTTAAAGACGCCGTGATGGGCTCGCTTCAAAATCCGCCTGACACGCTAGCGGGGCGCACCGTCGAATCTATTGAAACACTTGACGGCGTCAAATTGAACCTGAGCGGCAAAGCCTGGCTCATGTTTCGCCCAAGTGGCACAGAACCGGTACTGCGTGTTTACTGTGAGGCGCAAAGTCCCGCTGAGGTCAAGGAGATTTTGCAGGCGGCTGAGGCTTTTGTGAAAAGGGCATAGTTCTTTGCAAAAATAAAACAAGGCTCCTAATCCAGTCTCCACCTTCACACCCGTAGGGGCGATCCTTTATGGTCGCCCTTTGCTAGACTCATTCTCTACGAAGCAGGGCAGGCACGAGACCTGCCCCTACAATACGCTGCGAAAAAGGGCAGCCACACTTCACGAAGTCGGGCGTAGCCTTGGGCTGCCCCTACAATTTTTGATTTTCGATATTCGATTTTTGATTCTCTATTCCTCATTCAAACAGCGCGTCGATACTCACCTCATCCGCAGGCTCGAGATACCCCGTTTCCATCTGCGCGAGTTGTAATTTTCCTGATACGTCGTCATTAACGCCGTGCCAGTAGGTGTAATTGTCAATCACCCAGATACCCGACTCTCGGGTACCGTTGCCCGAACCTTTGATACCACCAAAGGGCATATGTGCTTCAGCGCCGCTCGTTGAGTTATTGATAGAGGTCATACCCGCCTGGATACGGTCTTTGAACGCGTACGCCCACTCACGGTTGTTGGTGTAAATAGCTGAGGATAAGCCGTAGTCAACGGCGTTCGCGGTTTCGATAGCTTCTTCAATACCGTCCACTTTGACAAGGTTAATCGTCGGACCGAAAATTTCGGTTTGGAACTGCTTCATGCCAGGTTTGACATTTTCCCAGACTGTAGGCCAACCGTAAAAGCCCGCCTTCGGATCACCGACGAAACCTTTAGGAGCGCTCTTTTTAGTGATGCGCCCGTCGCCGTAAAGTAGCTTGGCCCTGTCCTTTTTGCCCCACTTGTAGTGCTCGAGCCACTTCTTAAAAAAGCGCTCGTTGATAAAGGGACCGTAAAGCACATCGCCGTGTTCATTCGGGTCGCCGATTTTGATTTTCTTAGTTTCAGCGAGAAAGCGCTTCTTGAATTCACTGTAAATAGGTGCGTCGATAATAAGGTTGCCTGCTGAGGTGCAGCGTTGCCCACCCGTGCCGAATGACGCCCACAGCGAACCCATCACGGCATTTTCAAGGTCAGCGTCGCGCATAACGACAAGCGGGTTTTTACCGCCTAGCTCGAGGGTTGGATGCCCTAAATTACGCCCCGCAATCTCCCCTATTTTGCGCCCCACCGAGGTCGAACCCGTAAAGGCGAATTTATCGACCAAATCTTCATCCATCATGCCAATGAGGTATTCACCCGCAGCCTTAGCGCCACCGCCGAAGACCACGTTCATGACACCTGCGGGTAGACCTGCCTCCTCCATCAGCTTTACAAGGGCGTAGGCACAAGCAGGTGCATCTTCAGAGGGCTTCCAGACAATGGTGTTACCCGTCAGTAGGGCAGGAATGATTTTCCAACTCGGCACCGCAACCGGAAAGTTGCCTGCTGTGACAATAGCGACAACCCCAAGGGGACGGCGGTACGTCGCTAGTTCTTTATTAGGCATTTCGGAGGGCACCGTTTGCCCGTAAAGACGGCGGCCTTCCGACTGGAAAAAGTGGCAGGTATCAATGGCTTCTTGCACGTCGCCCCTAGCCTCTTTTAAAGTCTTCCCCATTTCGCGCGTAACCAGCTTGCTAAGCGCCTCTTTTTCTCTAGCAATGGCGCGCCCGATGTTGCCGATGACCTCACCCCGAATCGGTGCAGGGGTTTTCGACCAGGTCTTAAATGCGTCTTGGGCAACCTTACAAGCGTCACGGACTTGCTTTTTACTAGCCTCGGGAAATACGCCCACAACATCTGCTAGGTTAGATGAATTGAGCGACTCGAACGACTTTTTACCGTTGAATTCTTTGCCACCAATCAGGTGATGATAACGATTTGGCATGGTTCCTCCGTCATTAAAAATCTCAGATTGATGCTAACACGCTTGTTTACATAGCCCTTCAACCCTCGAGACTTGTTTTTCAAACCTGGCTGACTGATTTTTTGTGCTACACAAAACGTCCGTCTTCCCATTCACACCCGTAGGGGCGATTCATTGTGGTCGCCCTTCACTAAACCCCCTCTCTGCGAAGAAGGGCAGGCACAAGACCTGTCCCTACGGTTCCCTCTGTAGTTTTCCCGACGACCTTTGCCTCATGGAAATATATGTCGAACGGAGGGCGGACAGCCACATGGGGCTACCCCTACAGGTATTACAACGGCCTCATTCTTTTTAGGTTCTTGATTTTTCTTTCAATCTTCAGCCAAAAATTTGCAACCTTGAACCCATCTCATACCTTTGAAGGGTTTCAAAGCCTATCAGTTAAGCTAAACTGACCTTAGTTCGACCTGAAACTTGGATTTAGAAGGAGGAAACGGTGCAAAACGTGCAAAACAACAAACTACTCGCCTATCTTTTAATTGGGATTGGTGCGCTTTTTTTACTAAGCCGTATCAGCATCGGCAGTGATTGGATTTGGATTGCGGTCGTATCGGTGGCGTTTTTGTGGGCCTACTCGAGCCGCAAACGTTACGGGTTTTTGGTAACAGGTAGCGTTTTGGCCGGTGTTTCGGTTGGCGCACTTATTGACACTTGGGCTGGTTTTATGATTAGCCTTGCGGTAGGCTTTTTGATGATTGACCGCATTGAACCGCGCAGCAACCGCTGGCCCATGACCGTCGCGGGTATACTCGCAGGCATCGGCATTCTTGGCTGGTTACTCGATAGCGGCGTTGCAGGTTCGCTGGGCTTTTCTGTGCTGCTGATTGCGGCGGGCGCTTACTTGCTTACCCGGCGTAATCAGAAAGAAGTTACAGAGGGCAGCTCGGACACTTTTGTGACCGTTGCGCCACAACCCACAGAAAAGGCGGCGCAACCCTCGACTGACCCCGCGCCCGTAGCGACCTCAACAACCGCTAAAGAAACGGCGACTGTCGCCTCAACGCCGTCACCTAACAAACCGTCAGAAGTAGTTAGTGAAGCGGTAGGCGAGAAAGAGACGGATGGGGCGCTCTATACAAGGCTCGAGACCTGGCGACGTGAAACCGCTCAAAGCGAAGACCGCGCGGCCTACCTCATTTTGACAAATGCGAGCTTGGAACAGATTGCGCAGGATAAACCGCAAACACTGGAGGAACTCAGGGCAATTAAAGGCATTGGTCCCGTGAAGCTCGAGCGTTACGGTGAGGCAATTTTGGCGCTTATGAAGAATACCTAGGCAAATAAGTACCAATAGTTTTGACACCTATTGCAAAAGACGAGACGAGGCGACCCAAAGGTCGCCTCTCTATTTGTATAGTTTGACCTCTAAAAGACGTTTAGCACCCCTCAACGCTTCGTGTGTGGCGAGTGCTTACGCGTAAAGGCCCCAAAACCTGGTAAGCTAGTAAGCCTGCTTAGCGCTTGCTATAACTTGAATTGCGCCTACACCCTAAGCAAGCATGAAATTCTTTACTAGAACGACACATTTTTTCAACGGAGGCTATTAGACTATATGGAACCTGAGATTCATAAAGGCTTAGACGGTGTCAATATCGACACCACGCACATCGCTGATATTGACGGCGAGGCAGGTCAACTTATTTACCGAGGCTACGATATTACAGAGCTTGCTAACAAGGCGAGTTTTGAAGAGGTTAGTTATTTGCTCTGGAACGGCGAGTTGCCAGCCAAGGGGGAACTCGAGACATTTCAAAACGAGTTGAAACCTCACTTTGCCGTATCTGACAAGGTTTACGATATTTTGCGCTGTTTACCCGAGGGCGTTCATCCTATGCACGCCATTCGCACCGCCGTTTCTTCACTCGGCGCTTTCGATGAAGATGCGGACGGGGTCGAGGAAGACAATATTCGGCGCATCGGCGTGAGTTTGCTGGCTAAGTTTCCCACCGTCACCGCCGCCTTCGAGCGTATTCGTAAGGGTAAAGACCCTGTCGAACCCGACCCTAACCTGTCTATTGCAGGCAATTTTCTATTCATGCTCAACGGTGAAAAGCCTACCGAGGCAGCTACCAATGTTATGGATGTAGCCCTGGTGCTCCACGCCGAGCACGGTTCCAACGCCAGTACCTTTACAGCAAGGACAACGGCCTCGACCCTGACCGATGTTTACAGCGCTATTACCTCTGCCGTAAGTTCACTTAAAGGCCCGCTGCATGGCGGCGCAAACGCAGCTGTCATGCAAGCCCTAGAAGAGATTGGCAGCGTTGACAGCGTTGAAGACTACGTCATGAATATTTTGAACAAGCCAAAAGGCCGCGTGATGGGTTTTGGGCACCGTGTATACCGTGTGCTCGACCCCAGAGCCGTTATCTTAAAAGAGGTTTCGCACGACCTCGCCGAAGAATCAGGCGACAGTAAGTGGTTCGACATGAGCCTGAAAATGGCGGAGGTCATGGAGCGCGAGATGGACAAAAAGGGTAAACAAGTACGCCCTAACGTCGACTTTTTCAGCGCAAGCGTTTACCGGATGCTCGGCTTCCCCTATGATATGTACACACCCATTTTTGCTGTGGCGCGTATTTCAGGCTGGATGGCGCACCTTTATGACCAATACGCCGACAACCGCATTATGCGCCCAAGGCTTGTTTACGAAGGAGACAAAGGTAAAACGTTTACACCTATAAGTGAACGCTGAGTTTAGAACGCACGAAAAAGCCGCCGAACAATCGGCGGCTTTTTTTGAATGCCAATTTCAGCTTAGAGGTCGTCCGCCGTCGACAGGAATAATACACCCTGTCGAAAATCTTAAGCTATCTGCAACGGCTATAACAGCCTTGGCAACATCATCAGCCTCAGCAACGCGGCCTAAAGGCGTTTTTTGTTTTTGCTCCTCGAGCACCTCGGGGGGCATGCGCTTGGCGTACTCACCCATCACCCACCCTGGTGAAACCGATACCACACGAATCTTGGGCGCAAGCGCCCGCGCTAGTGAGCGCGTTACAGAGTCGAGCGCTGCTTTTGATGCGCAATAAGCAACGTTGCTACCTACACCCGTGCGCCCAGCGATGGAAGAAATATTAACAATAAGACCGTCGCCAGACTCGAGCAAAAGCGGTTTGAACGCCCGTACTGCTGCCAACGCCCCGCGCACATTCACCCGGAAAATCGTGTCGATAAGCTCGTCATCTAGGCCCTCTAAATCATCATGCGGTACGGGTTTAGTGAGACCCGCATTGTTGACCAAAATATCGAGCTTGCCGTACTGCTCAGTAACTTTCTCGGCTAGGGCGTTCAAGCTCGAGCTGTCATCAACGACGACCCGAGCCACCCTATGCCCTTCACCCGCTAGCTCGTTTACAAGCTGTTGCGCTTTGTCCTCGCTACTGCGGTAAGTCACGACGACCTGCGCCCCTGCCTCGGCTAAGTAGCGAGAGATGGCTGAGCCGATACCACCTGCTGCGCCCGTGACAAGAGCAACTTTGTTCTCGAGAGTGTAAGACATAAAGAGTTTTTAGTCTTTAGTTCTTAGTTTTTAGTCTTTAGTTTTCGACTTTACTAATTACTAAGAACTAACAACTTCTCCCTTCCCATACCGTTCTACGCGGAGAGTGGCTTGTCGTTTATGTCCCATAAATCCCTCAATCTCACAAATTTTCTCGCAGTTTTTACCAATGACGACACTCGCTTCAGGTGTACATTTTTGATACGTGACGGTCTTTAAAAACTTGCCGACCCATAGACCACCTGTGTAACGCGCCGCTTTATTTGTCGGGAGGATATGGTTTGTGCCAATCGCTTTGTCGCCATAAGCGACATTCGTTTCTGGACCTAGAAAAAGTGAGCCGTAGTTAGTCAGGTGCTCGAGAAAATAGTCAGGGTCCTTCGTCAAAATCTCGACGTGTTCACTTGCCAAACGGTCTGTTTCTTGGACAAGTTCTTCGTCAGTTTCGACCAGGATAATTTGTCCGTAATCTTCCCAGGCTTTGCCAGCGACATCAGCCGTGGCTAGGGTCTCGAGTTGTTTGTCAATTTCAGCTTGAAGGCCGCTCGCTAAACGTTCACTGCTGGTCAAAAGTACCGCTGGCGAATTGGGTCCGTGCTCGGCTTGACCTAACAGGTCCGTCGCCACCATTTCCAAATCAGCTGTATCATCTGCGACGACCAAAACCTCTGTCGGACCTGCAAAAAGGTCAATCCCCACTTGCCCGTAAAGCTGACGCTTCGCCTCGGCGACAAAGGCGTTACCGGGACCGACGAGCATATCGACAGGTTCAATCGTTTCGGTGCCGTGCGCCATCGCACCTATAGCCTGAATCCCGCCGAGAATGTATATCTCATCGGCACCCGCTAAGGCCATCGTAGCCACCGTTGCAGGGTTAGGTTTGCCGTTACGGGGCGGGGCGCAGGCAATCACACGCTCGACGCCCGCAACCTTCGCCGTGGCAATACTCATAATCGCGCTGGCAATCATCGGATAGCGTCCGCCAGGGGCGTAGCAACCGACAGCGTTCATTGGGATATTTTTGTGTCCAAGCGTGACGCCTGGTAGCGTCTCGACCTCGATATCCTGAATAGACTCGCGTTGCGCTTTAGCGAAAGTACGCACCTGTTTTAAAGAAAATTTGATGGCCTCGAGTTCGTCTTCAGGCAATTCGTCAATAGCCTTGTCAATCTCAGCCTGCGATAAGCGGAAGCTATCAGGCGAGTATTTATCGAACTTTTCAGAAAGCTCTTTAACCGCCTTATCGCCACCCTCTTCAATTTGCTTGAGGGTGGTCTCGACAATTTCGCGCACCTTCATGTCGATATCTTGTTTGGCACTCACATCCATGCCAGCTTTCACCATCTTAACGGCCATCTTCGCCTCCTGAAACAGCGAGTTGCGCTCTCAGCGCTAACTCGTCAAACACCATGTAGTGCTTATGAATTTTTTCGTCTTTAACGTGGATGTGACTAACGCCTAGAACATTGATACGCTTTTGGGTCGGCGCACCGTACCATCCGTTAAATCCGTGAGTGCCCGTCAAGCGCCAGCGCACCGCCGCGCGGTAGCCTTCTTTTTCGTCACCCAACCAGTAAACATGCTCCACACTCATGTGCGCGTCTGGGAACATAGCGACAAGCCCCAAGTGGTAGGCGCGTATATTAGCAACCCCATGAATCTGCACCGCATTGGGCGCAAATAAAACCGCGCCCTCTGCATAATGTTCGTTTAAATAATTGAAGTGCCGCCCGTTCCAAACCTCGTGAAAGTGTTGGCGGACAAAGGTTTCAATAGACTCACCATCTTGCTGGGCGCTGTAACCAGAGGGCGGCAACTGTCCTTGCAACCGGTCCGTTTCACCCGATATAAAAGCGATGTTTTCAGAGGCTAAGGTTCGTGCAATCTCGAGGGGTTTGTAGCCGAGTTGCCGCACAAGTCCCGCCGTATCGCGTACAAGCCACTCTTCAACCACGCGGTTTTCTTTGACAAAACAGTTGGCAATCGCTAAAAAATTAGTCTTCCGACCCGTCGGCGCTCCCCAAGGGCTATAGCCTGTGTTGGTTGCTGTATTCACAATCAGGTGCGACGTGTGGTAGCCCGACTCGTCATCGCCGGTCCAAATAACGTCTTCGGCGTACATGCGGCGGTCGGGCAGGGCCGCTAAAAAAGCAATCGAGCCGCTCACCACATCTTCAACGCCGTAAGCAGTGCCGTAACTCGTGTGCACCGTTACGTTGTGAAGGTAGGTGTCGTAGATATAACCCATATCACCCTCTTCCCAAATTCGGTGGGTGATACGCACAATATAGTCGACAATGTCTTTGTATTGCGGGTCGAAGCCGCGCATACTGGGGGCGGCGTCTGAGTCTAAATAGCCTTTTTGCTTTAAGTCTTTGAGATTATCTTGTGCAGCTTGAGAACTCATTGGGGTCCTTAGAAAGATTTAATTATTGAGAGAATAGAATCGAGGCTAGAGATAGTCGATAACAAGGGCTCGAGTGCTTTCAGGCAAGTCAGATTTATTGATAGTTGCGGTGCTCGAGAACGCAAAGTCGACCTGCTCATCAGGAAAAAGTTTTAAAAATTCACTAATCCAAAACGAGTCACGGGGTTTATAGGTCAGGGTCCTAAAGTGCATGGGAATAACGAGTTTGGGCTTCGTCTCGTCAATAACTTTCTTAAGTTCGTCGTGGGCAATCACTGGAAACCCGCCCGCGAGAGCTAGTAGCACATCGACCCCGCGAAAAAAATCCATCTGCTCATCGGTAAAAGGATTGCCCATATCGCCCATGTGTCCGACTTCGATACCGTCTATGTTGAAGCGGTACATGCCGTTGTCATCGGGGTCATGCAAGTGATGGTCAACGTGTTCCATCGCCTGAACTGCCTTGAAGGTAACGCCGTGACTTTCAACGCTGCCGCCACCCTTTGCTACGTCTAACGCTGTGATGACGTCGGCATCGTCTTTTTGAGGAACAAGATGCGCGTTGCAGTGAAAGCTGTCGTTGTCACTCGAGCGAATAACCACGTCAGCGGGTTTTGGAAATTCCTTATACCCTGAGGTTTCTGGGTCATAAGGGTCAGTGACAATAAGCAGGCCCGAGTCCGACTCGAGACCAAAACTCGCTTGCCCGTACCAGGTGATTTTCATGGGGTTGCCTCCATACTAAGTTTAATCAATCGGTTTTACGAACTTGAAAAGTTATTATCTCTTAGTCGTTAGGTATTAGTAAAGGCCAGGCAAACTAAAAACTAAGGACCAATCACTAACAACTAATCACTAACGACTTTTTACGCAGCAATCCCCATCATCGCCTTAAGCTCGCGCACGAGTACGCTGGCGTTCGGGGCGTAGCCGTCTGCACCGACGTGCTCGCAGTATTCCTGCGTCACAGGCGCGCCGCCAACCCAAATGAGGAGGTCGTCGCGTAAGCCTGCTTTTTTAATGGCGTCGATTGTCGGGATGAACATGGGCATCGTCGTGGTCAAAAAAGCGCTTAAGCCGACAGCTTGAGGTTTGTGCTCTTTAATCGCCTCGACAAAGGTTTCTTCGGCAACGTTCACACCTAAGTCAACCACCGTAAAGCCTGCACCCTCGAGCATGATGTTGCATAAATTTTTACCAATATCGTGAATGTCGCCTTTAACCGTGCCCATCACAAAAGTACCGATGGGTTTGATGCCAGAGTTTAAGAGCAACGGTTTGAGTTCGTCCATCGCGCCCGCCATCGCCTGGGCGGCAATGAGCATTTCGGGGACGAAATACGTGCCCTCTTCAAACATAGCACCGACCTCTTCGAGTGCCGGGATGAGGCTGTCGAAGAGGATGACGCCTGGGTCCATACCAAGCTCAATGCCCTCTTTGGTCAGGCGTACAACAGGGTCTCTTTCACCGTCTATCGTGTGGTCATAAAGTTCGTCTAGAATTTCACTTTCGCGGCTCATGCGTCGCTCCTTCCTTTACGCGGACGGCGTTGCCGCTTGGCAGGGGCAGCCTGCGCCGCGATTTCTTCTTGGGTGGGTTTACGTAAATGTTCAGGTTTCAAGATGTGCTCGAGGTCAAGCGGATACTGCCCCAATTCATGCGCCGCCTCGTACATCGCCTCCATGTTTTTGACAGGCACATCTGACCCAATGTTGTGGCAGGGAGCGAGGATATAGCCGCCGCCACGTCCTAAATCATAAAGGCGTCGCGCAACGTCGTACCGCACCCCTTCTACCGATTCAAAAGGCAGCATTTTCTGAACATCAATCGCGCCGTGAAAACACAAGCGCCCGTGATAAAGCTCTTTGAGCACGTTCGTATCCATTCCCAAAGCTGACGTCTGAATGGGGTTGAGAATATCGACACCCATCTTGATAATATCTTCAACCACAGGCGTTACCGTACCGTCGGTGTGGTACATAAATTTGACATCAGCCTCGCTTTTAATATGGTCGATAAGTGCGCCGATGCGGGGTTGAACAAGCGTACGAAAGGTATCCGGTGAAATCATCATGCTGGACTGCCCGCCGATATCATCGGTAAAGTAAACCGTTTGGATGTAGGGACCGACAGCCTTCAAAAAGCTACTCCAGAAGGCTTTATAGACATCCAAAAGTTTGTCCATAAGCGCTTCAGCAAACTCGAGGTTATTCGCCAGGTCAGCGAACATGTACTCGTAGCCGCGAATTTGCAAAGCCTTAGTCAAAATACCGCCTTTGATAGAATCGCCCACTAAAACATAATCAGTATTTTTGTAATAGTGCTCGGCGCGTTCGCTTAGGCCCTCAACGAGCCTTGGGTCTTCTGGGTCGGGCCAGGGGTGACGCTCGATGCTGTCTAACGTGACATCATCGCCACTTAATGGTGAGGAATAAACGCTGTACGCGTCCAGCATATATTGCCACTCGATGCCCCACATATCACGGTAAATGTCATCACGCACGTCGCTCATGTCAATCCAATTAGGCGCAATCCAGCGAAAGTCGATGCCGTAACGCTGCAAGACCTTTTCATCGGGGATGACATTTTGCACCATGCGGTCAAGAACGATTTCTTCCTTGCCTTTCAGCTCGGGGTCTTGCAAGTGGTCAAGGAGTTTCCGGTAGGTGAATCTGTGAATGGAGGCGACGTGACTACCCATATCAATAGGCACTCTATCGGCTTCTTGAAAGTTTGTTATGCGGCGGTAACGTTCGCGTCTATCCACACTAACCTCCTTGTAGGTAGCCTCTATTGTATGACTACGTATGCAGTTTGTCTACAAGAGACTTTATAAGGGTCGTAAGAAACATTGGGTGAGGTATAAGCCTGATGTCGTTTCAACTAGAACTTCATAGGCTAAGGAGAAATCTCAAAAAGTGTCTGCAAAAGTGGGGTGACACCCTGAGGCGAATCTTGTTAAGTTGTGAGGTAATGAATAAAATCCCCCTACTACTCCTTTCAGGTACGATGAGCGATGAGCGCCTGTGGCAGCATCAGACAAAGCACCTCGCCCCGTTAGCCGATATTCATATTCCCGACTTGACGCAACACTCTGATATTAAAGAGTTGGCTCGAGCCATTCTCAAAAACGCACCCGACACATTCGCTTTAGCTGGTTTTTCTATGGGCGGCATTATTGCCCAGGAACTACTGCAACAAGCGCCAGAGCGTGTTGAAAGACTCGCCCTTATCGGAACGAGTACAGGCATGCCGGGACCGGATAAACGTAAACTGTTTCAAACCTGGCACAGTGCAAGCCCTGAGGACTTCGAGCAGACCCTAAAAACCTTACCGACCTGGGTACACCCTAGTAACAAACAGGTCGCACCCCTTATCACCCAGATGGGGCAAGACTTGGGGCTCGAGGTTTTCAGGCGTCAGGGCGGTATTTTACTCACGCAACGAAACGATGATCCCGACCTGCTGAGGCGTTTCACAAGACCGACGCTTATCATTCATGGTGAGAACGACCCTGCCTCGTCGGTAGAGGGCAACATGTATATGGCAGACCTTTTTCCCAAAGCGAGACGCATCATGCTGTCAGGATGTGGACACTACGCATCTTTAGAAAAGCCTGATACTGCGACGGCGCTTCTAAGTTATTGGTTGCAAGAGAAAGTCGATTAAGACTTTAGCTATTTAAAATTGAGTTGCTCGGGACACTTGTTCAACCAAGATGACTCAAAATAGAAGTGTTATTCGGCTAAAGGCAAACTGTCCGTAATATGTTCGTCTATCCAGCTTACCCGCTCGGTCAACCAGGTTTTTAGAAAGTCTATCTCTTCTTCATAGCTTTGTCTCACCTCTCCCGTTTCTGGGTTAGTGGGATTAGGCCACACATACTTGCCCAAACTAGGCCACCGTTCAAAATTCCGTTTCTGCGCCGCCTCAAGGTAGTCGACATTATGGTCGATGGTGCTGAGCAGATTTTCTAGCAACCCTTCTTCGCGTAACTCAGTCCAGCGCGTCACCATCTTTTCAACAAAAGCCTCATCTTGATAAAGGCGTTCGGTCCAGGGCCGCCGTGCGAGCATCCAGCCCTCGAGCCTACTACTCGGACCGTAATTTGTATTGCCCATTGAGATATTAAAATCCCACACTGGCCCCATTTTTAGTTTTTCATTTACGCCTTTATACATGAACGTGCTAGCTCTAAAAGCATCTTCGTTTTTAAATAGCTCATTGATAAGTACGTAGTCTACAGCCGAATCAATCTCCAAATAGGCTCGGTAACCGGTTTCAGGGTCACGAAACTGCTCGCTGAAAAGTGCTTGTTCGAAAGTGGCAACATAGGCTGCTATCCAGCTTGCGTCATCCTCACTGAGATCCTCTAAATCAGGGTCATAGTAAACGATAGGCTGGTTCGTTACGGGTGTGCGAAAAAAAGCGTCTTGGGCGTTCAGCTTAGTGTTCAGGGTCATCTCTAACAGATACGCTCCCGAGTCATCGCGGTCTTCGGCGGCGACCCGGTTTTTATCGAGCTTAAGCTTTTCCATAAATACATAAACGCCCTTATACTCGCCGTTTAAAATAAGTTCGCCAAAAACGGTGCGGCTAGCGTACTGACCTAAGTCTCGAGCCGTTTGATACGCCAAAACATTACGCATCAGCGTCTTATCACTATAGGGCGCATATAAGACCCAGTCGTTTTCTTTGGGAAGCCCAAGGATAGATACATTGTTGTTATCTCCTGAGGCTTCACGGGTTTCCAAACCGTACTGTTTTTTAGGATACCTTTGCGAACTCTGACCACGTATTTCGATACCGATATAACCCTCATAGTCAGTTGCCGGGTCAGTTTCGTAATTCAGTTCACCCTCACCGTTGTTAATAATACGCATCTGCGCCGTCACCTTCGGCTCGTCTACAATAGCGGTCTCCGAGTTTATGATAAAAAGCGGCAGGCTTGTGCTAAAGCTTTCGTTGGATGATTTTTGCGTTATTACTGGCTGGCACGAGATAAGGAGGCATAGTAATAAGCCTGTCAAGTAACCTGTTCTTAGTGGGCACAACCATTTTAATATATGCACTTTGACTATAGCTCCTTAATCTGGTTTTCAGGGGTACTGTCTTTAGCTAAGAGTTACGCATAAGGTACTTCGTTAGGAAGGGATGCTTAACTGCAACCCCTATTTACTCGGGTAATGCTCAAAGAGTATTTGAATAAAGCATATCGAGTAATGTATACGAATGTAACAGATGCACCGCATGTTTTCAGTGTGAAGGGTCTAGCTATTGACAAGACCGGAAGACTAAGTCTATAGTTCTCGAGACGAAGTGCATACGTATGCATTAGTGCCAAATCTCAGAACTCGGAGCTATACTATTCATGTCCAATCAACCAGAGGTCATTAAGTTTCAAGAACTTAAGAAAAACGGCATTCCCCTTATGTTTATTGACAGTATCTTACCCGGTCACCAGCGCATGAACTACGCACTTATCGGCGATACGGCGAGCGAAAACCCCGACTTTTCACCTGCTATTACGAGTCCCCACAAATTTCAACTGGGCATGGCGATGTGCCCGCCAGGACAGGGGCCTGCCTATCACACGCACGACTATATCGAGGCTTTTCTCGTCTTGAAGGGCACGTTTCGCTTCTGGTACGGCGACGACCCCGAACAAGAACCGACTGACTATGTTGACCTGGGCGAATGGGACACCATTTCACTGCCCGCAGGTTTGTGGCGGCGCTTTGAAAATATTAGCGACGACGACGGCTGGTTTTACGCTGTTTTAGAGCCGCACGACGTTTTCGAGGGAAAAGACCCTTACTGGCCGGAGCACATTATGAAATCCGCCGAGGCGCACGGCTTCAAAGCGGACGAGCAAGGCAAGATGATCAAGCCCGAGAACTTTGAAGACTTAGAGCAAAACATGCGCGAAAAACTCGGCAAACCTGCGAAAAAGTTAGAGGTTGTGTAAGACTTTAGAACCTTCAAATTTTAACTAGAGGGCGGATGTTCCTGAAACCTTTCGGGGTTTATGGACATCCGCTCATTTTTTTTACATCTTATTGGGGCCGAAATGCGCTATAATTGTTTACGTTGATATGGTCAAGTTACGATAATCTCACGCACTGCAATTTCACGCACAGCGTGACACTTTAAGGGTTATAAGCTTTCGTGCTTATTCAGACCCCTACTATCCATCTGCAAAATTCAGTCATCCCATTTTTAGGCTCGAGCCTTGCCCTTTACGGCACACCGAGACCTGAGCAAAGGAGTGAAAGCTTATAGAAAAAGTTCACGGTAATTTATCTGGTCTTAAAAAAAGTCAAACTAAGCGTTTAAGCAACCTCTACCGTCGCAAAGTGCCACCCGACATGCCGCTGACGGCCGAACTCGCGCGGGCGATGGGCGACCTCAGTTTAGAAATAAACAAGCCTGTTTCTGTTTTACTTGACCGGCGGGGCCGCGTGATGACCGTCGCGGCGGGCGACGCGCAAGACATTCCGCTGCCGCCCCTTTACGGTGAGGCCGAATCGCGGCTTTATGGGTTGCGGCTCGTACATACGCACCTGAAACCTGGGGGGCTCTCGAGCAGTGACCTCTCTAAACTTTTCTTGAACCGCTTAGACGCTATTTTCGCTGTAGATGTCTTCGCCAATGAGCGCGGCAACACTGTGTTAGACGAAGCTCAGATGGCGATGATTGCGCCGCCCACGTCGCAAGAAGAGGACTGGATTATCGAGCCTGCGATGAGCGTTCAAGCGCTCGAGAAGGTTAATATTCTGGACCAAATTCGTGCGCTCGAGGAGGAGCTGAACCGCTCGGCAAGTGCCCGCGAGGTCAAACGTAGCAGCGCCGAGCAAGCCGTGCTCATTGGGCTCGATACGGGCGAGGGTGTTTTAGAAGTCGAATCGCGCCTTGATGAACTGAGCGAACTTGCCCGAACGGCAGGCGCAACCGTTGTTTATAAGAGTATGCAGCAACGCGCCAAGCCCGACCCGCGTACCTTGATTGGGCGCGGTAAGTTGCAAGAACTCGTTTCAAAGGCGTATCACGAAGACGCCGACCTGCTCATTTTTGACCGCGAGTTGAACCCTGCGCAGGCTAGAGAAATTGAAACGGAAACGCAACTCAAAGTTATTGACCGCACCCAGCTTATTCTCGATATCTTCGCGCAAAATGCGCGTGGGCGCGAGGCTAAAGTGCAAGTTGAACTGGCGCAGCTTCAGTACCAGTTACCCCGTCTGGCGGGGCGCGGCACGGCGCTTAGCCGCTTGGGCGGCGGGATTGGTACACGCGGCCCAGGTGAAACCAAGCTCGAGATGGACCGCCGCCGCATCCGTGAACGCTTGACAGCCCTCGAGAACGATGTCGACGAGATAAGCCAGCGCCGCGCTCAAACGCGCAAGTCACGCACACAGTCTGACACGCCTGTTATTGCTCTAGTGGGTTACACCAACGCAGGTAAATCGACGCTATTCAATAATGTGGCAAAATCAGATGTGCTGAGCCAAAACAAACTCTTCGCCACGCTACGCCCGACCACACGCGAGGGTTGGCTACCGGCTTTAGGTGAATGGGGCGCAAAGGTTCTTTACACCGATACAGTAGGCTTTATACGCGACTTGCCTGATGAACTCGTCAACGCATTTAGAGCCACGCTCGAGGAACTTCACGACGCAGATATTTTGATGCACGTCGTGGACGGGGCTACCCCAAATGCCCCCGAGCGCGTCCAGGCTGTTAACCGCATTCTGGACGAACTAGAACTCGAGGTTGAACGCTTAGTCGTGATAAACAAAGCCGACATCGCCCATGATTCGGTGATTGCTGGGCTCGAGGAGCGTTACGACGCCTTGAGCGTTTCGGCTGTTTCAGGCCAGGGTATCGATACGCTCAAAGCCCTGCTTGCCAAAAAGATAGAAGGGCCTAATCACGTACCACTACCAGAGAATTTTGAAGTGGCGTACGGTATGAGTTCGCACGATTAAGTCAAATCAATGAACGAAACATGAGTCATCCCAAAAGTCTGGGGACATTGTTTCTGACAGCGAATTTTTGCTTCAAATTGTGTACAAAGAAAGCTTTTTGAGTATCTAGCAGAAGGAAATCCCCTCTAACTCCCCTTTGAAAACGGGGAGGATTATAAGCTTCCCCCTTTCTTAAAGGGGGATTGAGGGGGATTTCCTTCACTGAATATCGAAATGGTGTTGTCTTGAGCAAAAATTCGGGATGACTCATGTTTGCTTGGGTTTTTTGAAAACTCAATCCGCGAGTGACGCACTCCCAAAAAGCTGGCTGAACTGTTTGCACCAGATATAAATGTGACTGTAGTCCTCTATGTCTGTGTCATTCGGCAAGGTGTAGCTTTGCGCACCCGCAGTCGCGCTGAGTTCGCCTAGCTCGAGGGCGCTGGATAAATCACTTTCATCTTTAACGAGCCACACAAAAAGGTCTGGGCCAGACGAGCTAGAAAAGTTCTCAGCAAAACTGAGGGTCAGTTGCCCGTTACGCCCAGTAATCGTGGCAGTGCCCGTTACGTCGTAGCGTCCACTGCCCTGAAATTCAGAGGTAATGAGGGTTTCGTCTTCAGGGTCTTCAGGATCAGGGTCTTCAGGTGCTGGATCTTCAGGATCTTCAGGTGTGGGTGCCGGTGCTGGTTCCTCGGGTGCTGGCGGCGTTTCTTTGGGTGGTGTATCCTCTATGCTGCAAGCAGCGAGCGCAAGAGATACTACTAAAATCGCTAGAATCCTAAACCATTTCATACTAGTTCTCCATCCCATATGTTTCTTGACGTCAATGACAAGGCGGTCTCTGTTATCTGTGAATGCTAGCGCTGAGCTTAGTTCGCCCTATTGAGCCCCCAGTCATAGGTCAGATAGTCGATTTCTGGGTCATTTTGTAAAACAGTTAAGGCGTCGCCCTCTGCAAACTGGGTCAGGTAGGTCGCTACGCCGCCCACCTCATCGAAGTCACCTTCAAACCAGTCAAATATTTTACTGAGCATGGCTTCATTATTTTCAACATTGTACTGGTTGCGAGCAGGGTCATTGACAAAAAGCCGCGCCTGCTCGTCTAGCTGCCTATCGAGTACCGACGCGCTGTAGGCTTCGTCTCGCAATACGGGACAGCTCTGCGAAGCGCAGTTAATCGCAAAATGGATACGCGGCTCACCCAAGGTGCGCAGCTCTTCATTCTCAATTTGGTCAAGGTTATAGTCCTCGCCACCGACAGTGTGCTTGGACTCGACAAAGAACGAGCGCTCAGGAATACCCAAAAAGGTAGGGCGAATGCTGTCAACAGGGTAACGCTGCAAAACCTCATGAACAGCGAGGGCATTATAGGCGTTAATCCAAAACGCCAGTTGCTCATTGCCGCTTAGCTCCGAAGGGTCATAAACCGCCAACTCATCGACAAAGCCCTGCAAACGCGCCAGGTCGTCAGCGTTATTAGACCAGGCGTCATAATCGACAAACCCATCGTCGGTGACGTAGGTTCTAAGCAAGCTGTCGAAAGTGCTAGGGGTGTAGGCGAAGGCGAAACCGCAAAAACCAATAAGTAGACTTACAACAAGTTTAATCACAGCTCTAGTAAAGCGCACAATGTTCACATTCGCGTCACAAAAGCTTACAGTGGCTTAAAACGAGAGCGTGTTCAGGTCCAGTTCAGGGGTCATGCCCTAATCTCCTCAAGGTAGAGAGACACCCATCCTCTACTTAGACACGGGAAATCCCTTCCAGTGGGTCCCGAAGGAGGAGAACTATGCCACTACGCGGTTCCGAGCAACTTGTCATCGACAGATGGCGCAAACGTATCGAGCCAGAGCAGCCCGAGCAACTCTTTGATATTCTCAACAACGAAGCCATTGTCGTCAATGACATTATGTGTCACGGGCAGCCTCAACCCAACCTCGTTACAGCGAGTATGCGGGCAAATTTGGATGTGTTCGATAAACTCTCAAACCAGTTATTTGCACTTAAAGATTGCCGCATCAGCAAACTCGAGGCCTTTCCCTTTGGCATTCCTGTCCTAGACGATATTCTTGTAAATATCGAAATCGAACCCAACTTTTAAGATGAGCGGACCCACTGGAAACTCCCGCGTGTTTCAACTGCACCCGTCGCGCTTTTGCAACTTACGCTGTCAACACTGCTACTCGCAATCTTCACCAGAAGCCGTTGGAAGTTTGCCCCCTGAGCTTATTCGGGGTGCGCTAAGCGGCGCAAAGCAAGAGGGCTACAACGTTATCAGTTTTTCTGGCGGCGAACCCCTGCTATATGAGGGACTCGAGGACGCCCTTGAGTATGCACACTCGTTAAACCTCACGACGGCCCTAACGACAAATGGGACGTTGCTTAGTCCCAAACGCCTCAACCCACTTACCGTACATTTAGATTTGATGGCGATTAGTTTAGATGGTAAACCCGACGCGCACAACCGCATGCGAGCGTCAAAAACCGCTTTCGACAAACTCGAGCAGGGCTTGGTTCACGTGCGCGAAAGCGGATTAAACTTTGGATTTATATTTACGCTCACGCAGTACAACGTTCACGAACTCGAGTGGGTTGCTGAGTTTGCTGCGACGCAAGGCGCAAAGCTTTTACAAATACATCCCCTGGAGGAAGTAGGCCGCGCCCAAGAAAAACTCGTTGGCGAAAGCCCCGACGAAACCGAGGCAACGGTGGCCTTTGTCGAGGCGCTGCGAATTCAAAAACAATTTGAGGCGCAACTGGCGATTCAAGTCGACCTCATTCACCGCAAAACAGCGCTGCAACAGCCTGAGCGCTTATATGCTGAGGGAAAGTTTGAGGCTGACGCCCCGCTAGCCGACCTTATCTCACCCCTCGTCCTCGAGCCTGACGGCACCCTGACACCCCTACAGTTTGGCTTTGCCAGGGAGTACGCCCTCGGCAATCTGTTTGACGCGCCCTTTACTGAGCTAGCCGGACGCTGGAAGGCGACAACCTTAACAGGGTTTAGCGCCCTCTGCAAGGACACCTTTGAGCGGCACGTTGAAGCAGATACGAAACCTTTTTTCAACTGGTATGAGGCTGTCTCGAGCTTGTCGCACAAAGTCGCTATAGCGCACTAAATCCAGAGAAGCAAAAAGACTGCCAAGAGGGTATCAACTACGACACAGATAGGTGGGTACCAAGTGGGCAACCTGGTCGTAATGCCGCGCTCATGATGAAATAAATCCCAAAGCGCGTGCAGTACCAGACCGACAGGCCAAAGATAAGGATTGAACCACAAGCCAGCAACCGCGAACAGGATAAAAACAGAGGCCGCCGCAACCTCTACAAAAACTTGCCTTGGGCGTCCGTCGTTCAGCGCAAAACCAACATAGATTGAGGCGATGACTGTTAGTAATAGTGCGGTGACATCAAACGCATAGTCTCTGGGCAAGACGACGTGTACCAACATGATGAAAAGCGCTACAACGACCCAGGCGAGCAGTGTTTTCGGATAGCTCGAGAGCCTCTGGACAAACTCGGCTTGCAACATCAAGCAGTAGCGAGGGTAGGCTCGAGTCCCGCCTCTTTTTGTACTTCGAAGGGCATAGGCGGTTTAAAGCCTTTGAGCCGCATGGCGTTCCCAATCACAAACAGGTCACTTAACCCCATCGCCGCTGCTGCCAAAATAGGCGAGAGTAATAGGCCGAACCAGGGATAGAGAATTCCCGCCGCCACTGGAATAAGCGCGGTGTTATAGGCAAAGGCCCAGAAAAGGTTTTGGCGGATGTTGGTTAGAGTCGCCCTCGAGAGCGAAAGCGCGTTCGGCACGCCGCGCAAATCGCCTGACATAAGAATGACGTCAGCGGCTTCGATAGCGATATCGGTGCCCGTGCCAATTGCCACACCCACGTCGGCTTGAGCAAGTGCGGGGGCGTCGTTAATACCGTCACCGACGAAAGCAACACTTCCCAGTTTCTGCAAATTTTTAACCGCCTCTACCTTGCCACCTGGCAAAACCTCGGCTAAGACTTCGTCAATACCGAGCTGCCCTGCAATCGCCCTGGCCGTGCGTTCGTTATCGCCCGTAATCATGGCGACTTTTAAACCTAAGTCATGCAACGTTTTAACAGCCTCGGCGCTGCCCTTTTTCAGGGTATCGGCTACCGCGATGACCGCTTCTAAACGCCCGTCAATAGCTGCGTAAAGGGGGGTTTTACCCGCATCAGCTAGGCTGTTTGCGACGTCAGCAGGTAGCGTAAGACCAAGTTGTTTCATATAACGGTCTGCCCCGACCTCGACCCTGTGACCGTCAATCTCGGCCTGAACACCGAAACCTGGCAGGGCTTCAAAATTTGTGGGTGCAGAAAGCTCGAGCCCTCGAGCCTGCGCTCCAGCAACAATCGCGCCTGCTATGGGATGTTCAGACTGCGCCTCTGCCGAAGCGACCAGGCGCAACACCTCAGCCCCAGCCAAGTCACCCTGCAAAACAAAATCGGTGAGTTCAGGCTTACCCTTTGTCAGCGTACCTGTTTTATCGAACGCAAGCACCTTAGCATCTTGTAATGTTTGCAGCGCCTCCCCTGTTCTAAACAGGGTGCCGAGTTCGGCAGCTTTACCACTACCGACCATAATCGAAATCGGCGTGGCAATACCCATCGCGCAGGGGCAGGCAATAAGGAGGACAGCAACGGCGTTGACCAGCGCAAAACTGAGTTCTGGACTTGGCCCCCAAATAAGCCAGACGATAAATGTCAATGCAGCAATGACAAGAATCACCGGAACAAATACCGCGACAACCCTATCAGCCAGGGCTTGAATGGGCGCTTTGGAACCCTGGGCGTCCTCGACCATTTTGATGATGTGGGCGAGGGTCGTATCTGCACCGACTTTGGTGGCTTGAAAAGTGAAGCTACCAGTCGTATTAAGCGTGCCGCCCACAACCTCAGCCCCTTCTGCCTTTTCAACCGGGATGGCTTCACCCGTAATCATCGACTCATCTAGATACGAGCGGCCTGAAACGAGCACGCCGTCTACGGGAATTTTCTCGCCAGGGCGCACCTGGATAGTGTCGCCTAAGCGAACGTCATCTACAGCTATTTCGACGAGTTCACCAGCTCGCTCGACTCGAGCCGTTTTCGCCTGCAAACTGAGTAACTTTTTAATCGCGTCACCGCTGCGGCCTTTGGCGCGTAGCTCGAGCCAACGTCCTATCAAAATAATCGCAACAATACTCGCCGCCGCCTCGTAATAAACGTTGCGCGTACCCTCGGGTAGAAGTTGCGGCGCAAAGGTCGCCACGAGCGAATAAAGGTACGCCGCCGAAGACCCGAGCGTCACCAGGCTGTTCATGTCAGGACTGCCCTGAAATAAAGCAGGCCAACCCGTACGAATAAAGCGCAAACCAGGGCCAAACATAACGAGCGTTGCCAGCACAAAACCGAGCCACATCACAGTGTTATGACCTATCAGCGCGTCACGCATGGCCATGCCGCCCGGAATGAGCATGGGAACCATCTCGAGCAGTAAAAGCGGCGCGGCTAAAACGCTGGCGATAAGCGCGTCACGCCTTAGCCTATCCTCATGCGACTTGCGATTATCACTAGCCTCATTTGCTTCATCCGAACCAGTGATCTCGTAACCTGCCCCCTCAATAGCCGTTTTAATTTCACGCAAACTGACGCTAGCAGGCACAAACTTGATGCTTGCTCGTTCGGTAGCTAAGTTGACATTCGCTTCGAGAACACCCTCTAACCCACCTACCTTTTTCTCGATACGACTTACGCAGTTCGCGCAGGTCATCCCGCCAACGTTAAGCGTGACCTCATTAGTAACGGGCTTATAGCCAGATTGGCTGATGTTCTCGAGCACGCGCTCTGCATTGATTTGTGATGCGTCAAAACTGACACTGGCCCGCTCGGTTGCGAGGTTCACATTCGCCTTGACACCTTCAAGCTTGTTCAAATTCCGCTCGATACGCGACGAACAATTCGCACAGTCCATCCCCTCCACACCAATATCTAAGTGTTTGTGCGCTTGCGTCTGATTGGCTGCGTCCATAAAAACCTCTATCTAGAATTAAACATTATAAAATCGGAAGATCAATAATTTTCTAATTTTCACATTTTTCAATCTTTAAATCACTTGTCTTGACCCCTCCCCCCCTGGGGTGCTAAACTTAGCCTAGCAGATAGAAAGTGAAACGTCAATTGGAGGCTGAAAATGAAATTAAATGTTGAGGGTATGACTTGCGAACATTGCCAAAAAGCTGTTAAAGAAGCCCTCGAGGGTATCCCTGGTGTGGACCGCGCTGAGGTGAATCTCGAGGCGGGTAGCGCCCAAATTCACGGCAGCGCCGATACTCAGGTTTTGATTAGCGCCGTTGAAGATGAGGGCTATACGGCAACCCTAGCGAATTGATGGAGCAAACTAATGGCTGACGTTTTAAAAAAGGAAGTGCAGACGAGTGAATGCTTGCACTTGGACCCCGACACCCGCAAAGACGCAGCCCTGCGGCTCAAAAGCGCAAAGGGTCATTTGGAGGGTGTATTGAGAATGCTCGAGAGCCCCGACGTTTACTGTGTTGACGTGCTAAAACAAGTCAAGGCTGTGCAGGGCGCACTTGCCAAGGTCAACGCCAGCGTCATGAAAAGTCACATCCGCGACCACGTCGCCACCGCGTCTGAACGCGGCGATACCGAGGCGATTGTCGAAGAGTTAATGGAAGCGCTCAAGTATCAGTTCTAAATTAGAGTCCGAAGTTAAGAAGCCGCGATGAATTTTGTGCCACTTTTTCCCTATGTATATCTTCTATTGGTCGGTTTTACGATTTATATCGTAAGCATTCGAAACTGGTCCCGGCTGATCAAAATTGTAACGGTTGGTGTTTTCGCACCCATAATCTTTACCCCAATCTGGATTTCCTATGGTTTTCTGCCGATACCAGTGCCGAATATACTTGTAATCTGGTCTTATAAACCTCAGGAACTTATAGATCTCTATAAGTTTACGCCCCAACTCAATCTAGTTAGTCTAGGTATCACCCTCTTTGTATCGGTGATTTATATCATTCTATTGACTATGCGGGCGGATCATGAGCGATAGCAAATTTCCTAATCATACGGGCATGAAACAGTTGCCCCGCTAATGGGACATGTTTCCCTAACGCCTTGTGTTCATACCTATTAAAATAAGTGACTGACTAGAGGAGTTCTAACTTATGAATGCAAACACGCAACGTTTGACCCTGATTACCGCCATTATCGTCGCCCTCGCTATTGTTGGCATTATTATTTACAGCCGTTTTCAGCCGAGTACGACGACGGCAACAACCACACCAACAAATGGTGAGCTTAGCTACGACGATCAACCCCGCCTGGGTGAGGCTGACGCGCCCATAACGTTGGCAGTTTTTGAAGACTTTAAATGCCCAGCTTGTAAGTTTTTTGAAGAGAGCGTACTGCCGCAAATCAAACGTGACTATATCGACAACGGGCAAGCGAGCATCTACTATTTCAACTTTCCGTTTTTAGGTCCAGATTCGACAACGGCGGCCCTAGCAGGTGAGTGCGCTTATAAGCAAAATGAAGCCGCTTTCTGGGACTATAAAACTATTATTTTTCGCGCCCAAGGTGCTGAGTCTGAGGAGTGGGCGAGACCCTCCAGGCTCGAGGAATTAGCCTCCAATCTAGGCGACTTAGACGCCGCTGACCTGCGCACCTGCATCGACGAGGAACGCCACGCCGACGAAGTCAGCGCTGATAGGCAAATCGGCGTAGACGTTGGCGTGACCGGCACACCTGGCCTATTTATCAACGGACAAAAAGTTGAAAATGCCAACAATTATAATGAGGTTAAGGCAGCTATAGATGAGGCCCTCGCCGATAACTAATGGGGCGTTTCTTTGAAGACTACGGTCTATATCTGGCGTGGCTCGTAGCGCTGGTAGCGACAGGGGGCAGTCTCTACTTTAGTGAGGTCAAGCAGTACGTTCCCTGCGCCCTGTGCTGGTATCAGCGTATTTTTATGTACCCGCTGGTTGTCTTGTTAGGTATCGCTAGCTTTAGAAATGACAGGCGCGTCGTTCCCTATTTGCAATCACTCAGTATTATCGGCGGACTGATTGCGCTTTATCATGTTCTCGAGCAAAACGTCCCTGGCTTTGCCGCCCCGCATATGTGCAATGTAGGCGTGCCCTGCGCCGCCAAATACATAAACTGGCTCGGGTTTATCAGCATTCCGGTGCTGGCGCTGACGGCGTTTGTGCTGATTACGGGGCTAATGATTGGTTCTAGGAGATCGAAAACCTTTTGAAGGCATAAGATGTTTCGAGTGATAGACCTTGCATTTTCATCTATTTACCAAAATCTAGGCGCTTTTCGAACCTGCATTTAATAGTAGCTCGAGGTTCAAGAAAGACCGATTTCAAGAACGTAGGCATCCTCTAGCAAATGATGAATCTTTGCCCTTTTCAGCCGCTAATTTAAAAGCTGCTCCGCGACAACCTTCGTCACACCATTCGCCACTGTCAGCGCCTCTTTGTAACGCATCCGCGTAGGACCGACAATGACGAGGCCACCAGGAATCGTGCCAAACGGCAAGCGTGCTGATACATTGGCGAGTATGTCACCCAGAACAATCACAAGATCATCACCGTCGTGCTGCTCAGGGTTTTCGACGCGCTCCAAAACCGTTCGTATAAAGTTCGGATCTTCCGATTCGGGTTCGCTCAGCAGGTGCCGTAAGCCTTGTGAAAAAAGCTTAGGAGGGCCAATTTGTGTTAGGGCGTCTGCTAAGGCATTAAGAGTGTCAGCCAAGTCTGGATCGGTGCGCTTGGCAATATCTTTCAAGCCTTTGGAAAGCTCGCCCACCGGAACCGCTAAGCTACGCAGACTGCTCTCGGCGTCGCGCAGAACGTCGTCGCTGGGGGTCGGGTCCAGGTCCACGGCGATTTGGCGAATAAGACCATTTTCTAAAATAACCACCGCGAGTAGTTTGGTACTCGAGACCACCGACAGGTGAATCTCCAAGGCCCGCAAACTATCGTCCGCAGGCAAACTTACGACAACGGCGTAGCCTGATAATTCGGCTGTAACATCGGCGATGCGTTGTAACAGCGTTTCACCGTGGCTGTCTTGCAACTGCGCCAAGAGAAGCTGGCGCTGCACGATACTCAAGCGTCCTGGCGGAATAAATTTCTTAGCGTACTGCTCATAAGCAAACGAGGTCGGAACCCTGCCCGCCGAGGTGTGGGGCTGGTGTAAAAACCCCTCTTCTTCAAGGGCACTAAAATCGTTACGCACCGTGGCGCTGCTCACGCCCAGCAGTTCAGCAATAGCACTAGACGCCACCGGACGCGCCGAATCAATATGCGACTCGGTCACAAGCTCGAGCACCTTCGCCTGCCGTTCATTCATAAAGAGAGTATATCACGTAGCCCTAAGACAGCTTGCTTAAAACTTGACAGGCACGTACTTTTTAGGGGTCAGGGGACGGGGGCCAGAGGTTAGAATTTACCGTTCCCCGACCCCTGACCTCTGGCCTTTATTCTAAAAACTCAATTGCTCCCTTGGTCAGCAGTTCAACTGCCAGCGGCAACACCGAATCATCTATGTCGAATTTGGGGTGATGATGCGGATAGTCCATGCCTTTTTCTGCGTTGCCTGCGCCCAGGAAGAAATAGGTGCCGGGGGCTTCTTGTAACCACAGGGACATATCGTCACCGCCCATAATCTGCGGGGCTTCGGCGACGCGGTCCTCGCCCAGGACCCCTTTAGCGACCTTGCGAAAACGCTCATTCATGGCAGCGTCGTTTACGACGGCGGGCGAACCCTCTTTCCATTCATGCTCGAGTTCCCCGCGCATCGTTTCCGTAACCCCTTTAGCGACACTAACAATACGCTCCCGCAAGGTTTTGCGCGTACCGGGTTGGAAGGTTCTTAGCGTACCTTTGAGTTCGACCTCTTCAGGAATGATGTTGAAAGCCGTGCCGCCGTGAATCGAGGTGACACTGATAACCGCCTGGTCGACGGGGTCAGTTTCCCTAGAGACGAGACTTTGCAGGGTCGTCACCAGGTTCGCTGCTATGAGAACCGGGTCAATGCTCTCCTGGGGCCGCGCGGCGTGTCCCCCTTTACCCTTGATAACAAAGCGAAAGGTATCTGTTGCCGCCATCGCGGGACCATCACGCACGGCGACAATGCCGCTAGGGTGCATACTGCTCAGGTGCAGGCCGATGCTGTGGTCGGGTTTGATGCCCTCCAAAGCATTGTCCGCCAACATCGCCTGCGCCCCGCGCACGATTTCTTCGGCAGGTTGAAAGACAAAGGCAAGTTTTCCTGACAAGTCCCCTTTTTTCTCGCTGAGGATTTTAGCAGCGGATAGGAGGATGGCGGCGTGACCGTCATGCCCACAGGCGTGCATTTTGCCGTCAGTTTCCGAGCGGTAGTCGGTTTCGTTTTCCTCATGCACGGGCAGCGCGTCTATATCAGCGCGCATTAGCACAGTTTTGCCAGGTTTGCCGGTGTCGAGCACGCTTACCACGCCCGTTTTACCGACGCCGCGGCGAGTGGGTAAGCCTAGGGCCTCGAGCTTATCAGCAATAATCCCACTGGTACGGACCTCTTCAAAGGCGATTTCAGGATTACGGTGAAAGTCGCGGCGGGTTTCAATCGTTTCATTGGCTAAATTTTGAGCAGCCTGGTGGATAGGGTCGGACATAAAAACACCTTTTTCCTGTTGCTAAAGTTTGCATCATTATAATGGGCAGTATGCGCATTCTTTACACACTTCTACTACTGTTTCTGGTCAGCTGCGCCCCTTCTGTCAACAGCGTCATGAATTCGTGGACAGGGCAACATATGGGCAGTCTTATCGCTACCTGGGGACCGCCATCACAAGTCTTTACCAATGACGATGAGGGCGGCGTTCTGATTTACTTCGAGGGTCGAGGTGAGCCTGCCGTAGATGGTGAAACGGCGAACAGCACTTACCCATTTCAAGCCTATGAAGGCGCAGCGTCAGCCCCAGCTTACGCTCCTTCGAAAGTAGGTGGAGGCGAGGACTCGAGGCTTTTCTGGGTTGATGCTGACGGTTATATCGCTTTCTGGGCGCGCAAGGGTGGGTAGGTTTCGTTCGGTATAATTGCTATTTGCTACTCAACCAGTTGACTGTGCTCGAGAGGTCTTCTAGATTGACAACTATTTCGAGGGGCGTACCGAAGTTGCCTGCACGGTCCATAGGTCTAAGGGCAAGTTTAAGCATACTATCTCGGCTAAAGCCTGTCTTGTTGAGTAAATTCTCAAGACTTATTTCGCCTAAATAAGCATTCAAAAGAAGGGGTGAAGGAAGGTCAAAGTCGAACTTCCCCTGTTCATTAGCAAGCCATAAACCATAGCTTAGGCTATGAGGTTGGTCAATATTATCGAAGCTGATTGCGTTTCTCAAACGCATCGTCATTTCACCGTTAGGGAAGCATGTACCGCGTCGTTCATAAATGTCTACACTATTGACGCCTAACCAGACAGGAGGCGTCTTGTCAATGAACTGATCAGTCTTGAACTGTGTTAGTTGAATTTGTTTTTCTGCGTCGGATACTAGCACGCTGTAGCTGGTACTGGGCTTTAGTAATTCAGTCGGTACTAGTTCGACAGAGAATTTGTCCAACGGTGTTTGAATAACATTGATCTTATCTAAAACAGAAGACTGGGACGCAACCAATTCAAATGTTATTTCACTCATATCACTGATGCGCCATAACCGCCCGTCACCTTCGTACTTTGTTGTAACAACCCCATCATCCAATCGGATGTAAACATGTGTGTTTCTGGGTGCACTATCGCCGCTGCGGGGTAAAACTTCGGGTGGTAGTCTGGTAGGCAAACATGCGAAACCATAAGAAGAAGTCAGCAAAGCTGCTGTGATAGTAAAGATGACAGAGAACTTTGGCAACGGCTTCATGGTGAATTGTTATTCGCCAGCTCGAGGATAATCTCAAACTCTTTTTTCGTCACGGGCATCACACTCAGGCGATTACCCCTCTGAACAAGGCGCATATCGGCTAACCGCTCCTCGCTTTTTATCTCATCCAGGGTAACAAGGCGGGGTAATTTTTCGACCCCTTTGACATCCACAAGAATCCAGCGCGGTTCGTCTTTGCTGGCTTTTTCGTCGTAATAGTTACTATTTTCATCAAACTGGAGCGGGTCGGGGTAAGGGTCCGAGGCAACCTCGGCAACGCCCACCACGCCGGGTATTTTGGTGCTCGAGTGGTAATAAAGTATCTTGTCCCCCTGCTTCATATCGTCACGCATAAAGTTACGCGCCTGATAATTGCGCACCCCGTCCCAGGGCGTCGTTTGCTTGGGTGAGGCTAAAAGGTCATCGAAACTAAACACGTGAGGTTCACTTTTTATAAGCCAGTAGTTCATAGGATGAAGTGTAACAAGCTGTAAGACAATAGCGAGGAAAAAGTGGAAAGGAGAAAGGAAAAAGCAACCTCAACTTTCCACTTTCTCCTTTTTCCTTTCTCCTGCCCTATTTCCACCTATACTGGACATAAACCTGTTGAAAACTCTATACACTAAGGTCATGACGCCCCTTTTTCTCTGTTTGACCTATCTAGCTGTCTTACTTGTCCTGTGGCGCTTTGTGATGTGGCGACCCAGAGGGTTGCCTGGACTAACGCGGCGTGGGACGCTGCTCGTAGGCCATAGAGGTGTACGCGGCAAGCGGCCTGAAAATACGCTAGAAGCCTTTCGTTACGCCTTTGATGAGGGTTTAGATGGCGTTGAATTCGACGTGCAGCGTAGCGCCGACGCTCAGCTTGTTCTCTACCATGACTTTGAAATAGAGGGGCAGCGGGTCAATAAACTCAGCCTCGAGCAACTCAGGAACTTAGACTCGCGCATCCCCGTTCTGAGTGAGCTATTCGAGCTGGCGAAAGACTACCCAGGCACCCTCTTAAACCTCGAGCTAAAGTCAGAACGTTTTACTACGGATGGCCTCGAGCGTGAGGTTGCCGCCTCCGTTTCGGCCTCTGGGCTGGCAGACAGGGTGATTGTCTCGAGCTTTAACCCGGTTAGTTTGCTGCGGCTCAGGCTGCGTGCGCCCTCCTTAAGAATTGGGCTTTTGTACGCGCCGGATTTGCCGCGCTATTTGCGCTCGGGCGCCCTAGCAGGCTGGTTACACGCAGACGCCCTGCATCCACATGAATCGCAAGTCACGCCAGAACTTTTGTTACGCGCTCATGCCCGGGGTTTAAAACTTAACACCTGGACGGTAAACGATTCAAAGAGAATTTCCTCGCTTTACGCGCTCGGTGTAGACGCTATTATGGGCGACGACCCCGAGGTTTTGCGCCACGCGGTATCTGGTCACCTTGAGGAGCGTGATCGTTAGGTTATGAATACACAGCTATGAGCACTGAATTATGAGCACAAAGTTCAAACTCATAAGTTCGAACAGTTATGACTTATTTGAAGAACGCTTAAACGAGTTTGTTGCGTCACTGTCGCCAAATGATCTCATTATCGACATCAAATTTTCGACCACGGCGCTAAGCTCGAGCGTTGAGTACAGTGCCCTTCTGCACTACCAAAAAACGGAAAGTTGGGAATAACAGTGACAATACGCCTTTCAAAGAATGATAAACTGAGGTAATACGATGTCTGCGACTTTAGTTTTAGCGGTTGACGATGATCTCGGTATTCTTAAGCTTACTCAGGTAAGTTTAGAAGGCGCGGGCTTCAGTGTGCTGGCCTATGACAACGCTTACGACGCACTCGAGGAACTTACCGAGGGCTTACGTCCTGACGTTATCGTAAGTGACATTTCGATGCCTGCCCTGGACGGTTTCGGCTTTTACGGCAAGGTACGCGAAATCAACGAGCTGCGCTCGGTGCCCTTTTTGTTTTTAACCGCGCTCGATGACCGCAGCAATATTCGCCGCGGCATGACCTTAGGCGCAGATGATTATTTGACCAAACCCTTTGCCCGTGACGAGCTTATCGAAGCTGTTGAAGTCCGGCTAAAGCGTGTTGAAGAATTGCGCCGTCCGGTTGAGGGCATTGTAAAGGCTCTGGGTTTAGGTTCACCCATTGTCGAGCAAGATGGCGAACGCTTGGACTGGGACTCGCTAAAAGCCTTAGAACTGCTGTTTTATTTACTCGAGCACCGCAACGGCGTTACGACCTTTGAAGTTGCCGAAGCGTTGTGGCCGGGTAAGACCGAGTCGAAAGCCTCGAGCAGTTTTCACACCACGCTCTACCGCCTGCGCAAGGCGATGGGCGGCGAGTTAATCGAATCAGCTAACCGCCGCTACTACCTGCACCGCAAATTTAAAATTGAATACGATGTTGAGCAGTACCGGCAGCTAAGCCAAAAAGCCAAGGAAAGCGGCAAACTCGTTGATTTTGCCCGCGCAGCTGAGGTGTACAGAGGCGACTACCTGTTAGGGTTCGACTCGAACTGGATTGAAGATATTAGGATTGGTTTGCACACCGACCACTTGACCCTGCTGCAAGCTGCGGCAGACAAAGCGCTTGAAGAAAATCAGCTCGAGACTGCGACCCGCTCGTACCAACGCATGACCGAACATGAACCCTACAGCGAAAGCGCCTGGGGCGGTCTAGCCGACGTTTGGGAAGCTCGCGGCGAAAAGGGCAAGGCCGCCGAAGCCAGAGGCCGTTTTGAAACCCTTATGACAGCGGATGATTGGTAAGAAGCAATTAAAAATTGAAGATTAGAAAATTGTAAAATTAGACCTTTCACTTTCTTATAACACAGTTGTTTGAGGGTGTCGCTGCTACGATTGCCTTTAGTAAATGGGAGGTAAAGCAATGGCGACGAAATTGGGTTCGGGGGAACTCGAGGCGGCCTTATCAGATTTATCAGGCTGGGAACTTAAAGACGGTAAGTTGCATAGGGAATATACGCTAGACAGTTTTATAGAAGCGTTTGGCTTTATGAGTCAGATTGCCCTATACGCAGAAAAAATGAACCATCATCCTGAACTATTTAATGTCTATAACACAGTGAAGATTGACCTCGTCACGCATGATGTTGATGGGATAAGCGAGTTAGATATTAAGCTGGCGAAGAAGATTGACGACATAAAAACTTAGAGTTTTGGCTCGAGTTCCCTTTTGTTTGATTGAAGGTTATCTCAAATGTTGCAGCAAGTGAGTTTGTACCTTTCTGGGAATGTCAAAACAATGTGGCTACGTACCACTCTTTTGTCAATATGAGTCATCCCTAAAGTCTCAAATCGCTGTCACACACGAGGGTTTTAGTCCCTCTCCCCAATGGGGAGAGGCTAGGTGAGGGGGCTACGTTGAAGGAATCTATTGCGTCCCTCACGCTATTCAACCCTCATCCCTACCCTCTCCCAAGCTTGGGAGAGGGAGACCTGCAAAAATTCGGGATGACTCATGTTCGTTCGCCCTTCAGTTTCTGACTGAGGTTTCAGGGCTAAAAGTTGAAGTTTATTTCTTCACCATTATCCTCGAGCAGCGTCAGGATTTCCGCACTGATCTCGTTTAGTTCCCACCAATGTGCAACTTCATCGTCTGACATAGCGTCAAAATCAGGTAGGTCCTCAAAGTTTGTAATGACTTTGTGGTTTACGTCGCGGCGGTTGACAATATCACTAATAGTATTTACGTCGGTCCTGTTCATAAGCATCGAGGGAGGTTTGGTTCGGTCTAAGCAGTAACGGGCTCCAAGTGCTTTTTAAAGACCTCACCCAGTCGTGCCATACCCTGTTCGATTTCTTCGGGCGTAGCAATCGAATAACTCAGGCGCAGGGTGTTTTCACCGCTGCCATCGGCAAAAAAGGCTTCACCCGGAACATAGGCGACATTTTCTTTGACAGCCTCATAAGCAAGCTCGGTGGCGTTTACGCCTTCGGGTAGGGTGAGCCACAGAAACATGCCTCCTGTGGGGCGGGTCCAGCTAATACCTTCAGGCATGTGGGTCTCGAGCGCCCCCAACATCACATCTCGCTGAGCTTTGTAGTAGCTCCTTACGCGCTCGATTTGCTCATCCAAAAAGCCGCTGCTCAAGACCTCATGGGCAATCATTTGGGTGTAGGTCGAGGTGTGCAGGTCAGCCGCTTGTTTCGCGCGGACAATTGGCACGAGCACTTCGGGGTCGGCAACAATCCATGCCAGGCGAAAACCAGGCACCATGATTTTTGAGAAGGTTCCCGCATAAATCACAAGGTCTGGGGCCAGGTCGTAAAGACGGGGTAATTCCTCGCCTTCAAAGCGCAGTTCGCCGTAAGGATTGTCTTCGTAAATGGGAACGTTATAGCGGCGGGCTAGTTTGATGAGTTTCTGGCGGCGCTCTAAACTCATAGTGACGCCAGTTGGGTTATCAAAGTTAGGGATAGCGTAAATCATTTTCGGGTTTTGTTTAAGGGCTGCCTCGAGACTCTCAGGCAGCATCCCTGAATCATCGCAGTCAACCGTCACGTAATCAACTTCATATGGGTCGAAAGCTCTAAGCGCGCCCATATAGGTCGGCGCGCCCACAACAACTTTATCACCAGGATTGAAAAAGCACTTTGCTACCAAATCAAGGGCCTGTTGTGACCCGGAAACGATTTGTACATGATTTGTGCTCACATTTTCAAACGTGCCAGCAACCCATTCGCGCAAGGGCAAATAACCTTCAGTCGTGCTGTATTGCAGCGCCTCGGACCCTTTGTCCTGCAAGACTTTAGTTGCTGCTTCGCTTAATTTGTCGACCGGGAAAAGGCCAGGGGCAGGTAAGCCGCCTGCGAATGAAATAACCTCGGAACGCTGGGTGAGTTTTAAGATTTCACGAATGGTCGAAGGCTTCATTCTTTTTGTGCGATTTGCAAGGTGTTCATGCCAGTTCATCGGGACGACCTCCTGTGGTCAAAACGGGTTTGCTATAGATTTGCTACAGAATAAGACATTAAGGCTAGTTATGGGGCGAGCGCAAGCTTAACAGCCTCCTCGGCGTGAATACTTGTCGTGTCAAAAAGAGCTATGTCGGTGTGCTGCTGTCCGACCAGCAAAGCAATTTCGGTACAACCCTCAATAATGCCTTGAGCACCCTGGGCCTTCATCTGCCCCATAATGCGCAGATACTCTTTTCTCGAGGCGTCCCTGACTTTGCCCAAACAGAGTTCGTCGTAAATGATTTGATGAACGATTTGCCTGTCTTCAGGAGGGGGCACGACAACCTCGAGGCCGTGCTCCTGAAAACGACCCCTATAAAAATCTTCCTCCATCGTAAATTTCGTACCCAGTAATCCAACCTTCTTTAGCCCTTGCCCCTTAATGCGCTGCGCTGTGGCGTCGGCTAAATGTAGCAGAGGAATGCTAATAGCAGCTTCGATTTGCGGGGCAACTTTGTGCATCGTATTGGTGCAAATAAGCAAGAAATCTGCGCCAGCCGCCTCGACACGTTGAGCGGCAGCGGCAAGGACCTCACCCGCCCTGTCCCAATCACCCCTGTGCTGCAAGCTTTCAATCTCACTAAAGTTGACGCTCACCAGGGCAATCTTTGCAGAATTTAGCCCACCCAAGCGCCCTTTAACACCTTCGTTTATAAGGCGGTAGTAAAGCTCGGTGCTTTCCCAGCTCATACCGCCCAATAGACCAATCGTTTTCACGTCGTCAACCTTTCAAAAGCCTTTGCTAAGCGTTCAATACCTTCAGGAATCTGCCCAGGTTTTGTACCCGAATAGCAAAGCCTCAGGGCGCGTTTACCTGCGCTGTCGGTAAAAAAGCTCTGACCCGCTGCAAAGCTAACGCCTACTTTGGCGGCTTCATGGAAAAGACTGAGGCTATCCCCCTTTGCTAGCTGCGCCCAGATGTACAGTCCACCCAGAGGCTTCTGCCACAATAGTTCGCCCTCCGGAAAATAGCTGTGAAGTGCTCGGTCCATGACTTGGGCACGCTCCACATGTTTTTGGCGTAGAACTTGGGCGTAAGCGTCAAAAACACCCCGGCTCAGCAATTCCGCCATAATGAGTTGCGAAAGACCTGGGCTGAAGAGGTCACTTTGCGCCTTAACCAGCGAGAGTTGGTCGATGATATTTTCGTCGGCGATGACGTAGCCCAGGCGCAAACCTGGCGCAAACGTTTTTGAAAAGGTACGTAAATGAAGGACAAGGCCGTTGCCCTCGAGCGTCAACAGTGAGGGTGGTGGCGGCCTATCAAAATAGAGGTCACGGTACGCTTCATCCTCGACAACAGGCACGCGGTAATTTCTTGCTAAGTCCACAATGCCGCGCCGCGTTTCCAGCGACAGCGTGCGCCCCGAAGGGTTTTGGAACGAAGGGTTGAGGTAAAGCAGCTTGGGGCGCTTCTTTAAGAAGATATCCTCGAGTTCTTCCAAATCGGCGGTCATAATGTCCCAGCCGATAAGATTCGCCCCTGCTAAGCGGAACGTTTGAATCGCGCCAAGGTAGCCAGGCCAATCGACAACAGCGGTGTCCTGAGGATAAAGCAAGCAGCGGCCTATCAGGTCAAGGGCTTGCTGCGTACCTGAGACAACTAAAACCTCTTGCGGGCGCACCCCTTCACGCTGCGCGATGACCTCACGCAAATAAGGGTGGCCTTCGGTAGGTAAGAAGCCGAGCGCTTCCTGGGGATTGTTTGAGAGAATTTGCTCACTTATAGCGGTGTAGGTTTGAACAGGGAAATACTCGAGGGCAGGCGTGCCCGCGCCAAACGAAATGTCATCGTCCCTTTTAAGCGAGACGAGTGAGCGGATACTCATATCGAGGTGCCGCTGCACCGACGGGCTGACCTTGCCCCGCCACGCAAAATGAGCGCCTAAACGCTCAGGCCGACCACTCACAAAGGTGCCGCGCCCAACGTAGCTGCGCACAAGTCCTCTGGCCTCGAGTTCCTTATAAGCGTTCACAGCAGTGGTACGACTCACCGAAACAATTAGAGCTAATTTTCGCTCTGAGGGCAGTTTGTCACCAGGCTGCAAATCCCCTTCGCTAATGCAGTCACTCAGTTGACTACAAAGCTGCAAATAGAGGGGCGCATCTTCACCCGTTGTCAGCTGAAACGTCACCCAATCCATAGGCTATTGTGACGGTTTGGAGCTACCCACCGCAATAACCAATCCGAAATTGGCTCTTGTCGAGATGTACCAGAGAAGCTTATCGTCCACGCTAGTGACCTACCTTTTCCCTATTATTTCATTTGCCTTTGTCATGTCGATAACGCCAGGACCGAACAACATCATGCTGTGGGCGTCAGGCGCGAACTACGGTCTTCGGCGCACCGTGCCACATTTACTGGGCGTCAATATAGGCTTCGGGTCATTGATTCTTTTATGTGGTTTGGGGCTCGGCGTGGTTTTTGAAACCTTCCCGTTTTTTCAAACCTTTCTCAAAGTCGCAGGGTCACTTTATCTGCTTTATCTTGCCTACCGCATAGCCACCGCCTCTTTCGGTGGCGAAGCGCGGGCGGCTAAACCCTTTAGTTTTTGGGAGGCAGCAGGCTTTCAGTATGCCAACCCCAAAGCCTGGGTCATGGCCCTGACAGTAATGAGCGCGTTTGCGGTTCCGCAGCTGTCATTTATTGCCAAAGCCTTTCTAATCACCCTCGTTGTGATGATGGTCAATTTGCCATGCATAAGCGTTTGGGCACTTTTCGGCACGGCTATCAGCCGTTTTTTGAAGCGTCCGAAGGTACTGATGAGCTTTAACCTTTTGATGGCTGGTTTGCTGGTAGGAACCGTTTTCCTGCTTTTTTAAATTTTAAGACGATGGTCTAAGACTTTGACAGTAATGCTCAGGTAGACTGTGGGTTAGCAGCTAGCGGAGGTACGTTCATGGACAAGCTAGACCCTCAACTTTTTCGTAATACCCTAGGCAGTTTTGCCAGCGGTGTCACGGTGGTAACGGCAAAAATTGGTGACGACATTCACGGTATGACTGCCAACGCATTTATCTCGGTGTCCTTAGAGCCACCGCTTATCTTGGTCTCAGTAGCCAAAAAAGCGACCATGCACGACTTTTTAACGCGGGGACAGCTTTACGGCGTAAGCATTTTAGCCGAGGACCAGGCGGCGTACTCAAACCACTTTGCAGGCTGGGAACAAGAGGGGCTCGAGCCCCAATTCTTCTATAAAGGGGAAACCCCGCTCTTGTCAGGCGCAGTCGCCCATTTAGTCGCTGAGGTCGTAGATCCACATGAGGCAGGGGACCATACGCTTTACATCGGCAAAGTAAAGCACCTGGCCTACGATGATGCGCGTGCGCCGCTGCTTTACTTTAAGGGCAAATACGGTCATTACACACAAACAGACTGAGCATTCTCAGACCAGCATGTCAGTAGCCATAACCGGTACACGGAAGGCTTTATTTAAACCTGGCTTGTTATTCTTTAAAGAATGATACCCGAACACATAGCTGCTCAAGAAACCATAGATTTTGTCAAGATGCACCTGACACACCTCGGCACGGGGGCTCACCTGCTCGATGTCGGCTGTGGTAAAGGCTACCTCGCCGCCCTTTTGCAAAGTGAAGGCTTCGAGATCACAGCAATCGACAAAAATGCTGAGGCTGTGGCGCAAGCTCGAGCCAATGGTGTCGCCGCACGGCATGTGGATCTGCTCGAGCTAAACGGCAGTCCTTACGACGCCCTACTTTTTTCAAGAGTCCTCCACCACCTCTCGAACTTACCTGAGGCTATTGCTAAGGCTCACACTCTATTGAAACCAGGGGGCTTGCTTTTCGTTGAAGATTTCGATTTTGAACGCATGAATGAGGCGGGCGCAACCTGGTTTTACGGTTTGGAAAGCGTGTTGAAGGCAGATCAGCACCTGGGTAAAAGCTTGACGGCTGAGGGGGGTGCGGGGGCGCTCGAGCGCTGGCAAAACCACAATCATCAGCACAGTATCAACAGCGGCGCAGAAATGCGCAGAGCGGTTGAAGGTTCTTTCACGCTTGTTCACGAGGCGTCGCCCCCATACCTTTACCGCTACGTTGCGTCACGGCTTGAACCTGACGCGCAGGGGGTGACATTAATAAAAGCTGTACTGGCTTGGGAACAGGCTTTGCTCGAGGCAGGACATTTACAAGCCGTTGGCCTTAGGTGGGTTGGGCGGGCACGTTAGAAAACTTGGGGCCTCTACTCAGCACAAAAAAGATACCCACACCGAAGTGCAGGTATCTTTTTGAATTTAAATCTAAGTTGCTTGACAGCGCACGCTTGCAACGAGCACATGCAAACAAGCAAAAATTTGTGCGTTGGGTTTAAAGCTCCCTTTAAATTGACTTAGTAGCGTGAACGGCTTTGCGCAGGCGCAGCGTGAGTCACGGTCACGTTGGCTGCTTGCAAGCCTTTTTGGCCTTGTTCAACGTCGAATTCGACTTCGTCACCCTCGTTGAGGTTGCGGAAACCGTCGGCTTGAATAGCAGAGAAGTGCACGAACACATCTGCGCCGCCGTCGCTTTGCTCGATAAAGCCGAAGCCTTTTTCACCGTTGAACCATTTAACTGTACCTGTTGCCATGTTTACCTGTTTCCTTACCGCTAGCCTGAAAGCTAGCATTAAACATTTTCCGAGCCGTTAAGCCCGAGTTCCCCTTAAAGCGTGCTTGCTTTTGTCGGAACTCGGCAACTATACGGCATTAATTTAAAAAAAGCAAGGTTTTTGCCAAGTTGCCGAACTGCGGCGCAGCTTTGGCTCAGCGAGAAACTACGCTTCATGAGAATCTGAAGGGGACAAAGTGCTGTATCAGAAAAGCGTCATATACTAAAGCAACGTTTTTCATTACGGTTTTCAAGAAAGGACTAAAATTAATGTCTAAACCGCTAAGTCAACATTTGGCAACCGAACTCGAGACGCTAAAACAAGAGGGCCTTTTTAAGCGCGAGCGCGTCATAACCTCGCAGCAGCAAGCCGAAATCGAGGTGCAAAGTGGCGCGGAGGTACTGAACTTTTGCGCGAACAACTACCTCGGCTTAGCCAATCATCCTGAGGTCATGGCCGCCGCCCAAGCAGGTATCGACTCGCACGGCTTTGGCATGGCCTCGGTGCGCTTTATTTGCGGAACACAGGATATTCACAAGGAACTCGAGACCCGCCTGAGCCAGTTCTTAGGCAAGGAAGATACCATCCTGTACAGCTCTTGTTTCGACGCCAACGGGGGGCTGTTTGAAACCCTGCTCGGGCCTGAAGACGCGATTATCAGCGACGCGCTCAACCACGCCAGTATCATTGACGGGGTGCGGCTGTGTAAGGCGAAGCGTTACCGCTACGCCAATAACGATATGGGCGAACTCGAGGCCGCCTTAAAAGAGGCCGCAGGTGCACGTTTCAAAATCATTGCTACCGACGGCGTATTCAGCATGGACGGGGTCATTGCGAACCTACCAGGTATTTGTGATCTAGCTGATAAGTACGACGCGCTCGTCATGGTCGATGACTGCCACGCGACGGGCTTTACGGGTAAAAAGGGCCGAGGCACACACGAATACCACAATGTCTTGGACCGCGTGGACATTCTCACGGGAACGCTCGGTAAGGCGCTGGGCGGGGCGAGTGGTGGCTATACGAGTGCGTCTAAAGAGATTGTGGCCTGGTTGCGGCAACGCTCGAGACCTTACCTATTTAGTAACGCCCTCGCGCCTGCAATTGTGGCGGCGTCGTTAAAGGTTTTGGACTTACTCGAGGGCGGTGACGCCTTACGTGAGCAGCTACGCGACAACAGCCGCCACTTCCGCGAACAAATGAGCGCGGCAGGTTTTACCCTGGCGGGCGCTGACCATCCGATTATCCCCGTGATGATTGGCGACGCTGGCCTAGCCGCGCAAATGGCAGACGACCTGCTCAAAGAGGGCATCTACGTGATTGGTTTTTCCTTTCCTGTGGTTCCCAAAGGCGAGGCGCGTATTCGTACCCAGATGAGCGCTGCGCACAGCCTCGAGCAAGTCGACAGGGCAATTGCGGCGTTTACGAAAGTGGGTAAGCAGCACGGAGTCATTGCGTGAGCAGCCCGGGCGGCACCATGCGAACCCTCGCTAAGCTTGAGGCCAAAGAGGGCATCTGGCTACACGAGGAGGCAGTTCCCAAACCTGGTCCCAACGACCTCCTAATAAAAATAAAAAAGAGCAGTATCTGCGGGACCGACGTGCATATTTACAACTGGGACGCTTGGGCACAGTCGACAATTCCGGTGCCCATGACGGTGGGGCATGAATATATGGGCACGGTTGCGGCGATGGGGGATGAGGTACGCGGTTTTGAACTAGGTGACCGTGTCTCGGGTGAGGGGCATATCACCTGTGGTCACTGCCGCAATTGCCGTGCGGGTCGGCGGCACCTGTGCCGCAATACGCTGGGCGTCGGTGTCAACCGTCCAGGCTCGTTTGCCGAATATTTAGTGCTACCAGCGGTCAACGCCTTCAAACTCCCGCACGACGTACCCGATGACTGGGCTAGTATTTTAGACCCTTTTGGCAACGCGGTTCACACGGCTCTGTCGTTTGATTTAGTCGGGGAAGATGTGTTGATTACAGGCGCGGGACCCATTGGCATCATGGCAGCGGCAGTGTGCAAGTTTGTCGGCGCACGTTATGTGGTGATTACGGACATCAACCCTTACCGCCTTTCGCTGGCACGAAAAATGGGTGTTACAAGAGCTGTTGACGTGCGTAGCGAAGACCTGGGTGAGATTATGGGAAATTTGGGCATGAAAGAAGGCTTCGACGTCGCCCTCGAGATGTCCGGTGTACCCAGCGCCTTTCGGCAGATGCTCGAGACGATGAACCACGGCGGCAAAATTGCGCTCTTAGGCATCCCTGGTGAGAACATGGCGATTGACTGGAACAAGGTCATTTTCAAGGGCCTGACCATCAAAGGCATTTATGGACGCGAGATGTTTGAAACCTGGTACAAAATGGTGAATTTGTTGCAAGCGGGACTTAGCCTCGAGCCTATTATCACGCACCGTTTTGCCATCGACGATTTTGAGAAAGGTTTCGAGGTCATGCGCTCTGGGCAAGCGAGTAAGGTGATTCTCGATTGGATGTAAAAGCAGGGCAACCGCAAAGTCGTTAAGTCAAGAAAAAACGATGTCATTGCGAGCGTAGTGAAACGAAGCGCGGCAATCTCGCCCCACATAACGGTTGCCTTTCATCGGTATTTGTGTGGGATTGCTTCGTCGCTTTCGCTCCCTCGCAAAGACAAACGTGTTTATAAGCTGACTTTGCGGTTGCCTTGGATGTAAAAGTAATTATGCCCTTGGCTTACTTGTTCTCTGCTAGAATTATTTTGGTGATAAATCATGGCTTCTCAAGGTGTTACAGCTCAAATAGTTGATGAATTAAATAGCCTTCCGCTTGATCAACAACAAAAGGGTTTTGCTTTTGCACGTTCTTTAATCGAAACCCCAAAGGGAGTAAAAGATTCATCTCTACTGGGCTTCGCTGGCGCTATTTCGTCTGAGCAACTTTCACAGATACAAAATGCAATTGAAGAAGGTTGTGAGCTTATTGACAAGGAAGCTAAGCACTGAAACTGATTGCCTTCAAGTTATGAAAAAAACCTTCAAACTTTACGATTTAAAGGTCGAGATTGTTCAGGTCAAAAAGGGACTCGAGCACATCTGCAACCACCACTTAGGCGACTATTTCGAGGTCTCCGGTGAAAACTTGAGTATTCCGGCGGGCAAAACTTTTAGCATCTACGCCCTCGCTGCGGTGCTGCCCCTACTCCCCACCAAACAGCGCATGCTAGACGACAATGACTGGATGACCACCGATGACCTTGTGATGTGCCCCGACCCCAACTGCGAGGCCGTTATGAAAATTACCCGGACAGGTATCCGCGAATTTCGCACGGAGGATGTCACGGTGACTTAAACGAGTTCAGCGTTCAGCGCGTCTACAAACTGCTGCGCGGTGCGACCTGAATAGCCGTTACCCCAGTCAGCAAACTGGACGGCCCGCTGCTCTAAATTGTGGGGCTCGAGCCCCTCTTTTTTCACCAGACCCCGCACGACCTCTAGATAGCGAGCCTGGGTTGCATTCGGGAACGTTATCGTTAAACCAAAACGGTCAGCGAGCGCCAAGCGCTCGTTTTGCGTATCCCAGGCGTGCACGTCGTCGTTTAAGGGGTCGGGACGGTCAGAAAATTGCTCTTTAATAAGGTGACGGCGGTTGCTCGTCGCGTAGATGAGGACATTATCAGGTCGCTCGGTCAGGGACCCCTCGAGCAGCGTTTTAAGTGGCTGATAGCGCGTATCCCCCGCTTCAAAACTCAGGTCATCGACAAAGATAATGTATTTGTGAGGGTAAAAACGAATCTGCTCAACGACCTCAGGTAAATCACCCAACGCTTGCGGCGCAAGTTCAATTAGCCGCAAACCTGCCGCGCCGTAGTGTTTGACAAGCGTTCGCACCGCGGTTGATTTACCGCTGCCTCTAGGACCGTAGAGTAATGTATGATGCGCAGGTTTCCCCGCTAAAAAGGCGAGCGTGTTGTTACTGAGCTGCTCGAGTTGATGCTCTAATGCAACCAGACGCTGCATAGACGTTTGAAGCGGATAGGCAATGCCGCTAAGCTTGCCCGTCCACTGGAACGCCTCGAAACGTGCCAGGTCACCTGTTCCGTGCGTGCGGTACGCAGCAATAAGCTGTTTGAGCAGCCAGTTTGCGTCCCCACTTTCAAACATGGCAATAAGCTCATCGGTAGCAGGGTTCAGCTTAAACGGTGCCAACTCTTTTAAACTTGGCAGAGGCCGACTAACCGCCTTGCTCGCCTCGGCTTGCCAGTTCCGGTTTACTTGCGTGAGCAGCGTTTCTAAGTCTTGCTGGGCGGCGGCGACAAGTCCTTTGGGCAGGTCACTTTTTTTAAGTGCCGTCTCGCTTAACACGGATTTGCTAAACAACAAATCCTCGGCTACCGCAGTTTGCAGGTCGAAAACGCCGCGCTCACTCAGTGCGTGGAATAAGTCGACATAGGCGTCGACAATGGCCTCACGCTCTTTGTCTACTAGAGCAGTTTTCAAGGCTTCTAGAGCCTTCCCCCAGGCTGTCTCGGCAATAAAGGTTAAAACGAACAAGTGTTTCAAACGCGTCTCCTACTCACTCTCGGCTAGCGGCACTGGGCGTTTGCGCCTGCCAGCGCTCGAGCGCTCCCAGTGTAACCTGCTCACCTACGGCTATCGCGTCAGAAATCTTATGAAAGTCCCACCAGGCCAGCGGCGGGTCGATGCTAATCAGCAGCGCATCTTCAGGCGCCGTGATGCGTTGCTCGTACGACGCTTGCACGCGGGCCAAGCCTCTAATGAAACTTGCCCACACGCTGCGGCCCTGCACTTTTAATAGCTGGCGTTGCCAAGCCCGTCCGAGTGCCGAGGCGTGCCAGCGTCTTAGTGAGTGAACGAAACGGCTGTTTTCCTGAACGCCTGTATGGATACCGATGTTGAGGGTTGTATTCATATCGGCTAAAGCTGCAAAAGGCACAGTTGCCACCAGGCCGCCATCGACGAGCCAGCGCCCCTGCCAGTTCACCGCGCCAATCAAACCCGGCAGGGCGCAGCTTGCCATAATCGCTTTGGCAACGGACCCCTCGCGCAAAATCCTTAGCTCGCCTGTTCCTGTATCGGTACAGGCAATCGCCACAGGAAGACTTAGGTCGGCAAAGGTTGCGCCGTGAAAGTAGCGGTGCTCGAGCCACCTGACCGCCCGCTGCCCCTGCATAAGGCTGGCCTTATGTAAACCAAAGTCGAGGGCTTGCTCCCAAAACTCTAGAGTATTTTGATTACGAAGGGTTTCTTCTAATGCGGTAGCCGAGCCAACCAGGGCGTACAGCGCCGCAATAAATGCCCCGTAGCTCGTGCCTGCTAACACCTGGGGTGCAAGGTTTTTTGCTTCTAAGGCTTTAAGAGCGCCGATATGCGCGAGTGCCCGCGCCGACCCACCGCCCAGTGCTAGCCCAACGACTGGTTTCTCCTGAATCACTGAAATAGTGTACTACCAATTGCACGTTTATAAACATGAGTCATGCTGAAAGAGAATAGGGGCAAAGAGCCGTTGGAGTGACAGTGAGTTTGCTATTCTGACTCCTGTTAGCGCAAGGAGAAGTCTATTGTTGGCGTGCTGTACCAAGATTCTTCACGTACGTTCGGAATGACAAGGGTCATTTTTTACAGGATTGATTGTCAGCCAACTGACTCTTAGGCGTCTTTCTACTAACGGCCTAGCTCTAAACAGACCCAAACCACCTGAAACGTTTCTTCCCAACACGACTTGGCGCGTAATTGGTTTTTTCTCTGATAAAAGATATTAGAAGCTCGGGCGTAGACAAACCGCCAAAAAAGTGCGCCCTGTACGCGCCGCCACCCATGAAGCCGCGCTGGGCTCGCAGCAAACCAAGACGAAGCTTACGCTTGGGTAAATGGTTTTTGCCGTTCAGCACGTCGTGAAAGCCTTTTGGCATCCACTCGAGCGCAGACAGCAGCGCTGTTACCTGGCTAAGTGTTTGGGCACATGCTTTTTCATCTGAGAGGTCAAGCCTGTCAATAAGGCTGTCAATATTCTGGGTCAATTCTCTAAACGCTTCAAAGCCACCCCCAGCAAGCGCCAAGCCCTGAGACGCCTCAAAATAGGCGGCCCGGCTATGCGAGGCGGCTCGCACACTCATCAACTTGACAAACTCGGTATACGCACCCAAAAGCCACACGACACTGTAACTATGCCAGAGCTGGTGATGTGCAAACGATTTGTAGGCGCTCGCCACCAATTGGTCATTCGTCTTTAGGTAGGCGTGAGTTTTCTCCTCGAGCCCTATAAACGCCTCTCTCGAGAAATCCTTCGTCGTCTGCGCCCCTAATAAAAGATGCGCTAAAAGCGACACACTTGTCAGCGAAATATATAAACCCTTCGAGAAAAGAGGGTCGACAAAGCCCGCCGCGTGTCCCAGCAGTGCCCAGCGGTCTCCGACGATTTCTTTAGAACTGTACTGAATCCGCCCGGTACGCGTCCAGGGGCGGACAGCTTTGGCACCTTCAAACTGGGCTTTTATCCCCGGGAATCTTTCAATAAAGTCAAAAAACTCTTCATCGGCACTTATATCGTCCCGCTTGGGATAGGTACGAGGGTCGAGCATCAGGCCAACGCTACAAAGCGGGTTAGTCGATTTAGCGTGGTTGTCAAACGGTATAACCCAAAGCCAGCCGCCTTCAAAAACGTGGTGCAGGGTGCCTTCAGACATGTCGAAGGGGATACCAAGAGTTCGCCTGTCCACAGACGTTTCGTGAACCGTTTTCAGGTCGACCATGTGGGTGAAAATAGCCCTCGAGTGCGTCTTCAAATCAAAGTCGCGCAGCTCGAGCTGCTTAGCAATAATCGAATTAAAGCCGCCTGCATCGACAAGGTAGTTAGCATGGTACGTCGCTTGGGCTGCTTGAATATGAACGCCGTCTTCGCCCAGCTCGAGTGCATCAACAGGTGTATGTTGCAGCACGGTTGCCCCGTACGAAATAGCGGTGTTCACGAAAAACGCGTCGCTGTCTTGCCGGTAAATATGCAGTTCATGACCATGAGGTTCTTTGGGAATAACGGCCTGGAGGGCCTTACTGGCATCCGGGGTCTCTCCCTTACTATGATGCAGGTAGCTAAAATGCCGCTTCACCCCGTGCGACGTGCCAATCATGGGAAGATAGTTCTCGCTACTAAAATAGGCAAGTTCCGGTACGTCGTAAAGCTCCGCCATCGCCCGCATCGTTTCGCTCGTTTCCAAAATCATCGACTCGCCAATGGAGAAACGCGGGTGACTTTTAGCTTCGAACACGAGCACACTGAGCCCGTGCCTGGCAAGAATTGTGGCTAAGCTCGAGCCTGCCATCCCAGAGCCGACAATAGCGACGTCATAGGTTTGAGGCTCCAGGTTTGTGGTCATCATGCTCCTTTTCTTTTACGATAAACCTCGCCCCCGGGTTTGCCGTCCACCATAAGTAGGACACTGCTCTTTACCAATGTTAGGTACACATTTACAGGCTCGAGCGACCCTAACACACTATGAGTTAAGGTTTAGTTTGCCCATACAAGCTTCAGACTAAACCCTTAAGTAACTTTAAGGTCAAGGGGTTGCAGCGACAGTCATACACTTACAGTTGGTATTCGACTCTGTTGAAATCTGCTAAAGAGCGCTTCTCCTGCTTCTTACATAACGGCAAAGCGCCCAAGTGTCTTAGACGCTAACCCAAATCGCAAGTGGCTGATATGGTTAGCCCTTAATGATTCTATCCAAGAAAGTCAAAGTGTGAATCAGGGCCTCTGGTTTGCCGTTGCGGCTTACGGTTTATGGGGCTTTTTACCCATCTATTGGAAACTTTTAAACCATGTACCTTCGTTTCAAATTCTGCTACACCGCATGGTCTGGTCGCTCGGCTTTTTGCTGATATTGCTACTGGTACGCAGTGACTGGCAGTGGCTCAAAACCATTCTTAGCGAGCGGAAAACGCTCACTACTTATTTTTTCGCGTCCCTACTCCTCGCTTGTAACTGGGGCATTTATATTTGGGCTGTCAACGCGAACTTTATTGTCGAGACGAGCCTGGGTTACTTCATAAGCCCGCTGGTCAGCGTTTTTGTGGGTGTTCTTTTCTTTCGAGAACGGTTGCGTAAGAGTCAGTGGCTTGCCGTGGGCGTGGCGGCGCTGGGCGTGCTCGTATTAAGCTTCGTCTACGGGCGTCTTCCCTGGATTGCGCTGAGCCTCGCTTTTTCCTGGAACGTTTACGCCGCTTTAAAAAAGCTCGCCCCTTTAAGCTCATTACGGGGTCTTGCACTCGAGACAGCTATTTTGTTTGCTCCTGCTTTAGCGACGTTACTTTACCTACAAAACGTTAGTGGAACCTCAGCAGGCTCGGTGGACGTGAGCACCGTGGCGCTGCTCATCGGTAGCGGTGTTGTAACCGCAACGCCCCTCATCTGCTTTACCGCCGCCGCCAAACGCTTACCCCTCACCATTTTAGGCATGATGCAGTACCTTGCGCCGACCATACAGCTTTTCATCGGCATTTTTATCTATAACGAATTTTTTGACAGTTCGCGCTTGCTCGGCTTCGCCATTATCTGGGCGTCGCTTATTATTTTCAGCCTCGAGACCCTGAATCATCAGCGGAGATTGCGGCAGACTAAGGATTATAAGCTCAAAAAAACCTAACCTCGCACCGCAATACCTAACACATCAGATTTGACAAATCATTCCAGAACGTTTAGTCTAAAATAAGAAAGGTTGACTATGCCCCGCCAATCCGAATTCGACTCTGCTATTGCACTTGATGCTGCTATGAAGCAATTCTGGCAGCACGGCTACTGCGACACTTCAGTAGACGACCTCGTTAAAGCAACGGGCGTTAGCCGCTACGGGCTCTACGGCACTTTCGGTGGTAAACATGAGCTTTTCCTAAAAGCGCTCGACAACTACCGTGACAGGCTAGTGAGTTGTCAGCTTGAAAGGCTCGAGTCCTCAGACGCAGGCTGGGCTGAGATTGAGACTTACTTTGACGGCTTGCTCGAGCTTGCCAAGACCCCCCAGGGTCAAGCAGGCTGCTTCATGTGCAACACCGCCACCGAACTCGCTCCCCACGACGCAGAGGCAGAAACGAAGGTCAACGCTCACTTAGAACGGTTCCGGCGCGTCTTCCGTAATGCCTTGGAAAACGCAAAGCGTGCAGACAACCTCGGTGTTAACGTCAATACTTTTGCCGATGTGCTTATTGGGGTTACGCAGGGTATCTTTGTCTTATCCCGCTCGCCTGAAAACCTCAGCATCATTCAAAACCTGGTGAAAGGCGTTGTTAAAAAACCAAGCTAAATTTTTTGACCTTTCCAGACTATTCATTCTGGTAAATGGAGGTAGCTATGTAAAACCTTAGGGATAAGGATGAAGCCTATTAAAAGAACCTCTGCACTTTGAAAGGATTTACCATGTTTACGACCAAAAACGTCGGCACGACAGACCGTATCCTCCGCGCCCTACCTATTCTGATCGTCGCAGCGCTTTACTTTACGGGTTACTTACCGCTCGGCTGGGCTACCGGCTTAGGCATCTTCTCCGCAATGCTGCTGCTCACCTCAGTCATGGGCGTTTGCTCCATCTATTACCTGCTCGGTTTCTCGACTTGCCCCGTTTCGGGCAAGCCGAATCCCAAAGGCTCTTAAGATGAAAGACTCTCGAGCCATCGCCAACGTCGCCATCAACCAGCACACGAGCGCACCCTTACAAATGACCAAGACTGCCGAGTTACCTGTCAGCCCTGAAGAAGTCTTTGCCACCCTGGCAGATTACAAGGCGATGCCCGAGTGGTTTCCCGGCATGTCCGCTGTGACTGTAGATAGCAGTAATGCCGAGACCGAGAAAGGTGAGGGTACGGTGCGCGTGTGCAGCTTTGGAGACCAAAGTATGACCGAAGACATTGTGCTGTTCGACGCGCCGGGCAAGCTCGGCTACGCCATCCGCGACGGTAACTTTATGGGGATGTCTGACCACTTCGCACTGGTCACGGTCGAACCCAAAAACGACGGCAGCTTGCTGAGTTGGCATCAGTTTTTCAACCACCCTGACGTTGAGGCGTTCAAAGCGAAAGGGGGCGCGATGCTAGACAGGGCCTTCAAGAACCTGCGCGCTCACTACGCGACCGTTTGACGTGCGAACGTCTCGCCTTTTGCCTCTAACGAGGCAGCCTGTCTCACAGAAAGGATTACCGCCGGAATCATTCCCCCGCGTATGTGCCGCGTAGGTATCAGTGACCGAAAAACGACCCCAAGAAGAAAATTTCTTCTTGGGGTTATTGCATTCCTGACTGAGTTTTCTCGTGGTGCACCCGACAGGATTCGAACCTGTGACCTTTCGCTCCGGAGGCGAATGCTCTATCCAGCTGAGCTACGGGTGCGCGGAGCCGCTGACTATTATACATGCTCGACCTTGCTTAGAACGTTAGCGAGATAAAGTCCAGAAAGCTTTTTAAAAACCTTGAGAACTCAGCCATATTCTGGTAATCCTGGAGTGCTCATACGGTTCACCTACAAGAAGAGAAACTCCCCTATCCTCACACCTGGCTATTTAAAGCCTTTCTCAAAAAATCGTTAAGAGGATTTCAATAATCTCACGCATAGGTGTATAATCGTAATTTGGCAACTTAAGCCCGACTCAGGGCTTTGATAGGTCACTTTAGGTACTGGCTGTAACAAACACTTTTGCTCTTTTTATACGGCGCAGACCCTACTTTAGGAGTTTAAATCGATGAAGTTAAGTAGACGTACCAACACAATTATTCTTTGGACGATTTCGCTGGGGCTTTTGGTCAGTATGGTGATTGCCTTTACCCCGAGCCTGGGCACGCTGTTTGGCGGCGGCAATCAGCAGCAAGGTCAAACCGCCCTCGAGGTCAACGGGGTGAAAGTATCTGAGTTAGAGCTTGCGCGCATTCAGCAAAACCCGCCGTTTAATCTGACCTTAGAAGGCGAAGCAGGCGATGACCTGGACACGCTTTTGGTTGATAGCCTGGCTAACAACACGCTTATTCAGCAAGCAGCGGCAGATGTAAGGGTGTCAAACCGCGAAGTGAACGAGGCTGTCAACGAATTCCGCGAATCGCAAGGTGTAGCGGGCTCTCGTAATGACCGCAGCTATTTGTCGCTCATTCAACGTTTCGGTTATACCGACGCGACCTTCCGCGACTATTACCGTGACCAGCTCAAGGTTGAAAAGTATCAGGAAAGCATTACCGATGGCATCGAAGTCAGCGATGAAGAAGTGCAGGCTTATTACGAGCTGAATGAACAAAACTACCAAAGTGAAGAGCGCATTTTAGCTCGCGCAATTGTCCTCGAAGACGCCGAAGCAGCAGACGCCGCCCTTGAGCGCGTTCAAGCAGATGAGGACTTTGCGACCCTGGCTGAAGAACTTTCAACTGATCGCGCAGACAGGGGCGGGGCACTCGGCGCAGGTGAAGGTAGTAGTGACCCTCAACCCGTGGGCCGCGCAGCCTTGCCTACTGAAGTCGCCAACGCTGCATTCGGTCTGTTGGGTGCAGGAACGACTGAGGTCATTAGCGCAGGCAGCGAATACTATATTGTCGATGTAGAAGAGTACATTCCCGCAGGCACCGAACCCTTTGAAGAGGTTGCTGACGAGGTGCGTGAAGACGCACTCGAGGCCAAACGTGCGGGCGAATTAGAGCGCACTTTAGAAGAGTTGCGGGCAAGTGCTCAGTTGACCCTTCCTGAGAACAGCACTTTAAGCCTCGAAGACCCCGCCGTCGCCACCGTGGGCGACGAAGAAATCAAACGCTCTGACCTGGCACGCTCGGTTTACTTGAATCCGCAAATTCAGCAGTCATTGAGCGGTGACAATGCCAGCCTTATTACGGGGCTTTTCAAACCGAGTATTCTCGAGCAGCTCATCAGTCAAAAACTCGCCTATAGGGGCGCACAAGACCTCGACGCGACCTTTATCGGCCCTGAAGCGCAAGTCGCCCAGAACGCGCTGAACTATGTCAGCCGCGACGCTACCGCCGCCGAAGAAGACCTAACCGAATATTACGAGGCGAATCAAGCGAGCTTTACGGTTCCGGCACAATCAGTCGTGACCCGCGCCAACTTTGCAAGTGAAAACGACGCCAGCGGCTTCCGCGCAGCGCTGTTAGACGGCGAAGACCTGCAAACCTCAGCGGAGCGGGTGAACGGCGAGATAGTCGACTTAGGTACGGTGCGCCCTGGCACACTGCAACCCGAAATCGACACGGCCCTGTTTGGCACCGAAGCCTTTAGCGCCCTACCTGAAAGCGAAGAAGAAATCTCCGATATTTTAGTCCTTAGCGAACCCGTTGCCGAAGACCCTGAAGAGGTGAGTGACGAAGCGGTTGAAGGCGAAGATGGTGAAAGTGAGGATGGCGAAAGCACAGAGGAAGCTGACGACGAAAGCCTGGATGAAAGTGGTGACGAAAGTGCTGAAACCACTGAGGCTGAAGACGCCACTGACATTGAAGAAGCTACTGAAGACATTGCGGAAGAGGTCAGCGAAGAAGCTGCCGAAGATGCAAGTACTGATGAAACTGCCGATGCTGAAGAGGATACTGAAGAACCTGAAGAAGTCGTTACCGAGAATGTCTATGTCGTCCTCGTAGCCGAGCGCACACCCGAGCGCGTGCGTAGTTTTGAAGAGGTACGTGCCCAGGTCGAAGATACCGTATTACAAACTAAGCGTAGCGAATTGCAAACAGCTTGGTTAGACGGTCTACGCGAAGACATCCCCGTTGAGAATTTACTCGAGGCTGCGGCAGAAGACAGTGACTTTGAAACCACGCCGCTTGAAGACGGTGAAGGTGATTCGGGTGAGGGCGATTCGGGTGAGGGTGATACAGACGCGACCGACGAAAGCGCCGAAGCTAGCGGAGACAGTACAGATGGCACAGATGAGGTCAATGACGAAGCCGTAGAGGAAGTTGCAGAAGAAGCCGTTGACGAAAGCGCCGTTGAAGAGGCTGTTGAAGAAGTTACAGAAGAAACTGCCGAAGAAACGGCTACAGAAGTAGAGGACGCGGCAGAGGACGAAACGGTCAATGCAGACGAAGCAAGCGAAGACAACTCAGAAGAAACTGTGGATGAAGCGGCAACGGATGATGCGACTGGTGAGGATGCTTCAAGCGCTACTGAGGAAGATGCTAGCGAAGAAGGCGCACCGTTAGAAGATGACTCTGAGGAAGATACCCCTGCTGATGAAGAGAGCGGTACAGAGGGTAACAGCGGCCTTGATGCTTTAATCGCAGCGGCGACTGCTACAGTTGCTGACTCAGTGAATTTAGAAGAAGCCGAAACCCGCGCTGCTGAATTTACCGAAGAGTTGCGCCCCTTAGCGAACCGCGACGACCTAAGCGAGTCGCAACAAGATGAACTGGCAACCCTGACAGCTAACTTGGAAAAGGTTCAAGCAGAAGTCGTTGAATTTACAGGTTCAGAAGGCACCTATACGGTGCAACCCGGTGACACGCTAAGCAGTATCGCTAGCGATTTTTATAGCGATAGCAGTGAGTGGGAAACCATTCTCGAGGCCAATAATTACCTGATTGACGACCCCGACCTCATTTTCCCAGGCTTCATTTTGCTTATACCTGGTGATGAAAGTTAAGCTTTAAGTTAACTCTTTTAAAGGGACTCGAGACTTACGCGAGTCCCTTTTTCATTAGAGGAAACCCGCCGCAACCGGATTTTCAATTTTGCTTATCTGTTAGCTATTCTTGTTACATTAACCCCATGCCAAGAGCCTTACTGAGCGTCTTCGATAAAACTGGATTAGTACCTTTTGCCAAGCAGTTGAGCCAGCTTGGTTTCGAGCTTATTTCTACGGGTGGTAGCTACTACGCCCTGAGTGACGCAGGCTTGAATGTTACACAAGTCGCAGATGTGACTGCCTTTCCTGAAATTTTAGAGGGCCGCGTGAAAACCCTCCACCCAGCGATTCACGGCGGCATTCTTGCCAAGCGGAATGGGTCGCATTTGGCAACGTTGGAGCAGCACAGCATCACACCTATTGACCTGGTCGTGGGCAACCTCTATCCTTTTCGCGAAACTGTTGCCAAACCCAATGTGAGTGACGATGAAGTTCTGGAAAATATCGATATCGGCGGACCGACCATGATTCGGGCGGCGGCGAAAAATCATCCGCACGTACTCGTTGTCGTAGACCCTGCCGATTACGAGCGGGTTGCCGTAGCCCTTAAGAGCGGTACGGCAGGCGGATTACGCCGCGACTTAGCAAGAAAAGCCTTCGCCCACACGGCTGCTTATGACGCGGCAATAGTGAGCTGGTTCGATAAAGACGTAACGCTGCCTGACACGCTGCATTTGGCCCTCGAGCGTGCCCAAGACCTCCGCTACGGTGAAAATCCGCACCAAACGGGGGCGCGTTACCGCGAGATTGGCAAGCGTGGTTGGTGGGATTCGGTAGAGCAGCATAAAGGCACTGGCCTAAGCTACCTCAACCTATTTGATACTGAGGCCGCCTGGCAACTTGTCCACGAATTTGACGCGCCTGCTTGTGTTGTAGTGAAACATGCAAATCCTTGCGGCGTGGCAATTGCAGAAACTATTTCGCAGGCATATAAGAGGGCGTTCGCGTGCGACCCAAAATCTGCTTTTGGCGGCGTCGTGGCTTTGAACAAAGAGGTCGACGAGGCTACAGCTGAGCGTATTATGGCGAATGCCAAAGCCGATGTGCTGGTGGCACCTGGTTATAGCGAGGGAGCGCTTGAAACCCTCATGGTGAAGCGCAAAAACATGCGCGTACTCTCAGCAACTGCACCAGGGAAACCGGAGCTTACCTTGCGCCGCATAG